>Ga0209343_10004103_pt1 | contig 18059 bp, 20 predicted proteins | sample RifCSPlowO2_02_FD_184026 | JGI IMG/M metagenome (GOLD analysis project Ga0209343, IMG submission 184026) | Groundwater microbial communities from Rifle, Colorado - Rifle CSP2_plank lowO2_0.2 (SPAdes) (version 2) | ecosystem: Environmental > Aquatic > Deep subsurface > Groundwater | place... | reverse complement strand
CGGCGGAGTAATTTTTGCGGTGAATGACTCACGAATCCTCGGCGCCCAAAAATTCTTAGTGGATCAAGAAACCGTATGGGTGGAGCCGGCATCCGCAGCGTCCGTAGCGCTCCTGCTGAAAGCCGCTGAAAAGCGCCTTATATCTTTCGAAAATGATGATGTGATTATTTGCACGCTCACCGGCGCGGGCTGGAAAGATCCGGATGCCGCCAAAAAGATGAGGAGAAGGCATTGAGCCGAAGCAGCCATGATTTTGATTTTCGTTACGCCGAACTTCCGTGCGGCCGCAAAACTTGCATCCCGAATGCGCCCAAAAACTGCCCCCACTACCACATGTGCGATTTGCTCAAAATAAAACAACCACCGGAAAAACCGAGGATTAACCACCGCGAAATCAAAAAACGTATCTGTTAACCAAGCCCGTTTCGGGCTTTTTTAATTTTTTCCCAAAGATTATGAACAATCCAGGCGGTAATAATTCCGATAACCGCACCACCCAAAATATCCAAGGGCCAGTGCACTCCGGCGGCCACCCGCGCCGCACCCATTAAAACCGCCAATACAAAAAATACCCCTCCGGTTTTCGGATAATAGTAATAAACGGCCAAGGCAAGTGCAAACGCAAAAGACGCATGCCCGGAAGGGAAAGACGAACTACTTACATGGGGCAGAAGCTGCGTTACATAAATCTGGCTTTTTACCAATATTTCCGGCGGGACAATAAACGGCCGCGGCCGGTAATATAAAATCCGAATTAATTCTGTAAATAAAAATCGCGCGACAAAAGACGACAACAACATGGTAATAAACAATTCTTTGTTCTTTTGCCAAAACCCGTAAAATCCTGAAAATAAATAGGAAATGGCCGGAAAGAGCAATACGATGGCTATCATAAAATAAAGAAACCAACTGGCTGAAAATATTATAGCCCCATCCAGGAATAAATTGACTCCCGCCCAAGAATTAATCAGGCGAAAAAGTTCTAAATCCAGTGAAATCATTTTTTGGATAAAGTTACTAAATTTTTAAAAAGCATTGTGACTGTCAAGGGTCCCACACCTCCCGGAACCGGAGTAATATAGGAACATTTGGCAGAAACTGAATCAAAATCAGCGTCGCCAACCAATTTTTTTATCCCGAGCCCGGTCGAGGGACCTTCCGACTCCGAAGTTCCGGCATCTATTAAAACGACACCGTCTTTAACCATGTTTCCGGTAATAAAACCCGGCTTGCCGATTCCAGAAATTATAATATCTGCTTGGCGCAAAAATTCTTCCGGATGCCGAGTGGCGCTGCGTATAACGCTAAACGTCGCCTTTTCATTAAGTAGCCATAGTGCTGTTGGCTTTCCCACTAAATTTCCCGCACCCAAAATTACAATATACTTGTTTTTATAATCAATTCCGTATTCCTCAAAAAGCGCTTTTATGGCGCCCGCAACCGGGGGCATGATCGGGCTTTTGCCTACGGAAAAATTTCCAACTGCGCGCGCCGAAAGCACATCCGCGTCTTTTTCCGGAGGCACGGAATTCAAAATATATTGGGTATTGATGTGTCCCGGTAAAGGCAGTTGTATAATAACTGCGGAGTTTCGCTTCTCGTGTACAATTTCAGAAATGCGCTTGCGCAGTTCATTGGTGGTAATTTCCGCGGGGAACGGATACACACGAGTATCAATTCCAACGTCGTCTGCGGCTTTCCGCTTTTGCGCGATGAAAGATTTTACCGCAGGATTCCCGCCAACAACCACGATCCCCAACCTGAATTTTTCGGTCATACCAACAACAGTTTCTTTAAATTCACTTAGGATCTTTCGCGATAATTTTTTGCCGTCAAATAAAATCATATCAATATGTATTGCTCGTACGCCGTCGAATATCATAAATAAAAATAATCCGTTCTTTGGAAAGAAGGTTGTACATAAGGCGATAATTTCCGGCGCGTCTTCGCCAACGATTACTTTCTCCGCCCAGCTTTACAATATCACCAAAATACGGATTCTCCTCCATCTGCTGTATGACTATTTTAATTGCCTCGGCATCATGCGCCGGAATTTTATCCAGATGCTTTCTTGCGACTTTGGTTAAGACGGCGTTCCAACTCATATTTTATCTTTGACCACGAAACATACTCACCACGTTCAATCTCCCGCTCGCCACGCCGTATAACCCACAACTCGCCCCGAGTAGGTTTAACCACGGGAATCCATTTTTTTAATTCGGTGAGTTCCTCATAGTCCTTGCGCGGAATAACCACAAATTCTCCTTTTGGAATAGTAATGACATTCATATTTTCATAATAGCATGGTGCGCAAAATGGGTCAAATAAAATAGGAAGCGCAAGGGCTTCCTAAAAAACTAACTTATAATTGACCGGCAAATCGTGAAACAAATTGCTGCGAACACGCTTCTCACAATACCCATCCAATCATGATGCTGTAATTTTGAATTAGTGGCATAAATCCACGCTTCGCGAAAAGTGTTACAGACACCCATCACAAAACAGAACCACCCCATACATGATACTAAAAATTCAATCGTTCTTCATCGATAGCCGCATCATTTCTTAATCCCCCTAACTTTTTCAAGAACCTTTTTCCATTCTTCATGAGTGTGAGGGTCGTCTTCTGCCACCACTTTATCGAACAACTCCATATTCGCAATATAATCAACGGTAAGGTTTACGCCGTCACTTGTTAAAATCGTCATGCTTCCGGTCATATATTCTCCCTAAAGAACATAGCAGAATCGTAACAAACAAAATGTATAAGTCAAATCCCCGGAACTGGAAATTTTGAGGTAAATCTTTTTACTTCGCCGCTTAATTTTTTAACGAATGAACTGCGGGAGAGTTTTTCGGTAAATCCACGGACTGCCGCAACGCGTTCGGATTTTTCCTCCGGCAACGCTACATGCGAAAATTCCCGCACCACGCCCGCGATAAACCCCGCAACCACCCTCATTTCACGCTCCTTCATGCCGCGACTTGTAACCGCAGGCGTGCCCAAACGTATGCCGGAAGGATAAAACGGCGGCGAAGGATCATTGGGAATAGGGCTTTTGTTTACGCTGATGCGTACTGCCTCCAACGCTTTTTCAATAAATTTTCCCCTACCAGGACCAAACGGCCGCAAATCAATTAACATCAAATGATTATCAGTCCCGCCAGAAATTAAACGGAGTCCTTCTTTTTGGAGAGACGCGGCAAGCGTTTTAGCATTTTTAACCACCTGCACTGCAAATTTTCTAAATTCTGGCTTACCCGCTTCGCGCAAAGCAACTGCAATTGCCGCAATCGTATGCTCATGCGGTCCACCCTGCATACCCGGAAACACGGCACGGTCAATCGCATCCGAAAATTCGGGCTTGGAAAAAATCATGGCCGCGCGCGGACCACACAGGGTCTTATGGGTCGTAGTTGTAACCACATCCGTAAACGGAAATGGCGAAGGATGTTGTCCGCCGATAATTAGTCCTGAAATATGGGAAATATCGACCATGGAAATTGCGCCAACCGATTTAGCAATAACGTGCATTTTTTTAAAATCAATCAGCCGCGGATATGCGGTAAAACCCGAAAGAATAAGTTTGGGCTTGTGCTTTTTGGCAAGACGCGCGATTTCATCATAATCAAGCCGTTCGGTTTTCGAATCCACGCCATAATGAATAAATTTGTATGCCTTGCCGGATAAACTTACCGGAGAGCCATGAGTCAGATGACCGCCATGATCCAGACGAAGCGCCATAATTTTGTCGCCAAAATTCAAAAGACCCGTATATACTTCAATATTAGCCGGACTTCCGGAATAGGGCTGTACATTTACTTTATATCCTCGCGCGCGAAATACATCCAAAGCGCGCTCCTGGCACATACGCTCAACTTTATCCACGGTCTCACATCCTCCATAATAGCGCTTGCCCGGATAATTTTCCGCGTATTTGTCATTCAAAATACTGCCCATGGCCTCCAATACCGCGGAGGAGGCGTAACTTTCCGATGGAATAAGTTCAAGCCCCTCTTTCTGCCTTTTCTCCTCTTCGCGTATGAGATCGTAAATCTCTTTATCTTCTTTTTTCAAGTTTTTATACAACATTGCCATATTTTTCAATTCTAAAACATCTATCATTTATTGTAAAACATCTGTGCGTTTAAATAAAATAACCCCGTGCCGGGGTTTTAATTTTTATTGCAATCCACTAGCTCGGCGGACTGCGAATCAAAGATAAATTTCCATTCGGATTCGTCCAGGGTCATTACGGTATTCTCTTGCACCACGCCACTTAAATATAAAAGCCCGGTCATCTCAACACATGATAATCCCGTTCCATCTGTCTGTCTTAATTTCTCCGTAATGACCAATACTTTATTCCAAACATCGATCAACCTGTTAAGACGGTGGCGCTCGGCGTAGCTCACCGTATAAATTTTTACTCTAATGGTACCGAATTTTGTATTAGGATAAAATAAAAGTTCTCCTTCCAGTTGATAAAACGGATTGTAATCGGCATAAATATTAAATTTAAAACCAAGGCTGTTCATCCCCCATACGCGATTCTTAAGCTCCGGAGACCACTGTTTCCAGCTCCAACCCGGCGCAAAACGCATGGTAACAATTTTTCCATCAACAGGATTGGTTACAAAACTTCCTTCCAGTTTTGTTTGGGAAAGGATTTCGGAAAATTGGAAACTTTTCCCACCCACTTTTATTTCTTGAGCCGATATTCCGCTGGAGCAGAAAAAACCTACAAGAACCACAACCATAAAAAGACGTATTTTTTTCATCTCTCGCTCCCGATTGAAAGTGCTTCTTTGAGGATATCATAAATATGTTTAATCTGTCAAAAAATCGGCATTGCCGGTTACATTATGAAAACCCTCACAACATCTATTCATTAAGGCGTACGGCGAGGAGATTTCTTTTGCAAACGATGGAGGGACGAAATTGCTTGGTTCGCTTCGATCGGAATCGAAACGAAATTTCGTCCGACCCTTAGTGAGTCCGCCGCAGGAGCGGGCGAATCGTGTTTGCAAAGTGAATAGCCGAAACCGCTATAACGAGCGCACTTCCCAATCCTTATGCATCTGCGGTATCATCATTTGCGGATTCCAGGTGCGCTTCACCTCATCAATATCCTGCGACAGTTGATATTTTCCGGCTTCAGCCACATAATCCGCACCCGTTGCCACCGGCTCTACCTCATAAAACACCATCTGCCCGATGCGGCGTCCCACCACCAGTGGAATAGTAAAATACTGGGAATTATTAGTCACCTCCATGGTCCAACGATTAAAATACCCGACATCTCCCCATCCCGCGTCTTTGCAAACCTCCACAAAATTCCTGCCCAGGGATGATCGCGCATACATTTTAGAAACAACTTTATTCCTGCCGCCGATAAATTCTGCGGTGTGCGCAAGCACTGTTTCACCCGGACGCAAAAGAATGATTTTATCTTCCAGCTTGATATTTTTTAAGTGAAGCCCCAATCGTTCGCTTACAGTTTTTGCACTTTCCGCGCTAAACGGTCCCTGCCACACCCGCTTAGTGGATTCCTCATCATACACGTTATGCAGAGTGGCGCGGCTTTCCGGATGGCCTTCGCGCCAAAACCATTCCCCCAGCGCAACGTCGTAGCTGGTGGTCTTTAATTTTCGGTCATCAAAGGGATCAATAACTATATTTCCCTCTTTGAAATGGCGTAAAATTGCGTTTCTAGATAGCAACATAGATCGCTCGCTTATTGGTTTTCGACGTTTTATTTTCTAAGCAATGCTTCGGCCGCTCCGGCGGCGGCCTGCAGGGTCGGACGAATACTCCAGCCTCGGCGGGAGACCAAGCTATTCGCCCTCCCATTGCTTATAAAACAAAACGCCTCAATCAATTTGACTCGTTTAAAAATTTTCTAAATGTAGTGCGCTGATCAAAATGCTCGGCGCAAACGTAATTTACAGAATACCTCAAATTTATATCTGAAACAATAGATTGACAATCCACATGCCCATCTTGGATACAAAAAGACCCGGATGGGGTCATAATTTCTTATTCTCTTAGTAAGTCCAGTTTATGTTTAGACGCCCAGAAGAAAAACTCTTCTTCCAAGTATGGAGCCAATGACATGACCCCAATTAAACGGGCCACATTTAATGTCAGCATCATTGCTGCGGATTCAAGTTCTTTTCTGTAAATCGGCAATTCCATATAAGCAATCATTTCGCCGATGACTGGATTTTTATTGCGGTCGCGCAAAAATTTACCGATAATGCCAGTCGTTTCACTTAATTCGTAATGGATGTACTCCAGGGCGAATTTCAAACGAAACGTACCATAATACCCGTGGGATGTCAGAGGAGGATTGCGCCCGAGCTCGCCATAACCAAAAGGGTAATGCGCCTCAACATATGAATACAGTTCCGGCAGTGTCATCTCCATAATCGGCCGCTCCATATTTACATCATAAGGAGCAAGGTTGGCGGCTTCTATAAGACGAACCGTATTAATCAAAAGGTCTTTTGCCGGCATAGCCAAAAACTTTTTACATTTAACCGAATCCAAATATCTAGCCAGCAGATAAATGGTTTTATGGTCAAGTGGTTCCAAAAAGTCAGCCATTGATCCGACTGTTTTACTCAAGTGCTTATGAATGTGCACTATCGAAAATTTTGTATGTACGCCTATCGGTATGGACATTATACGTCCGAGTTGATCATAATTATTTTTATTAAACTGCCCTCGCTCTGCCACGACCTTACAAAGTTCCCCCAAAGTCATTTCCATTACCGATTTCATAATTTTTCCTTTCGTGAATGAACTGTAAAAATCGTATCATGACAAAGGGGTATTTGTCAACGATATGTATTCCCTCGACTCGTCCCGTCAGAGATTTAATCTACCCCGAATCTCCAAATGAGAATCAATCCATAATTAAGTTACTTAGCCAGCATTATTCTGTTCCGCATCTCTAATGGGACAAGCTCGGGGGATAAAAATACTTATTAAACCACCACAAATTATTCTCTTATGAGAGAATCCCAAAAATCACTTAAGATGTTGAACGCAAATACGCCAGTTCGTAAAATAACGGGCTTTGTTCCGGTACAATCAATAACAGCAGATGGCTGTCCGGATATTTCTCCGGCATCTACTATCAAATCCGGTTTTATTTTCGATGCTGAAAAATATATTTTAAGTTCATCTATATTTTTTGCTGGAGGATGGGCAGAGATATTGGCCGATGTTTGTGCCAACGGGAAACCAAGCCGCGAGAGCAAATCCCGCAAGAAACCGCGGGAGGGAATCCGCATGGCAAGCGTGTCTTTTCTACCGGTTAAAATTTGGGGTAGTTTTTCTTTATGGTGAAATACTATGGTTACCGAGCCCGGCCCCGTTAGATTTTCGCTTCGCTCATTATCTAACGGGGTAAACCACACTTTTTCCAAAAATTTTGCTTTGCCGTCAGAAATATAGGCATAATAGCGCGCCATCGCGATGTCGCACACGAAAACCGGGAACGCCTTTGCTCTCGGTCGCCCCTTCATGACAAAAACCTTCTTGATAGCGCCAGCATTTCGCGCATCGCAAAAAATCCCATAGACCGTGTCTGTAGGACCAACCACAATTCCGCCGCCTGCAATGATTTTAACGGAATTTTTTATGACTATTGCTTGATTTGATTCACTAAGTTTAACAATTCGCATAAGCAAATATAGAGGCCGAATCTCTAAACTGCGGTAATATTGACTTTAAGTTATTAAAAGCATACAAATTTATCCTCCCACCTTTATATGGTATTTAAACCCATAGACAAATACAAGAAAAGGTGGGAGGATAAAAACAGGTCTTTTCAAGGAAATTTAGATGAAGAAGATTATTATCGTAGGACTCGTAAAACCAAAGGTCATCCGCACCGATTCAAGTGAACTAGTTGCCAGAATTGGATTACAAGAATGGCAGAATTTATTCGGGAATGCCGATCTTAACATTGAATCACGAATAATCAATGACGACCGCGCGATCCCGGAGTTCCAAAAATTGAGCTCGGAACTTCAGCAGAAAAAACCGGATGCCGTACTTGTCTTTGAGACAATTCCCGGGATTACGCAGATTCTTTTCGAGGTTGCTATCTACGGCCCCAGTGGCACTGTATGCCACTATACAATAAATGCAGAAGAAATAATCCGTGAACTCCGAAAAAATATGATTCCCGCCGGACTCTCCTGTAATGAGAACCCACCCTCTTTAAGTTATACCTTTTTCTCCGTCGCAAATTACATTTGTTCTCATGAACTCCCGATTAAATTCGGCTTGATCCATCTTCCTCTGGTAACGGAAGAGGTGTGTCGAAACACCCAATATCATTCAAGTCCCTCGTTCTCACGCGAAACCCTGATCAACGCCGCCAAAATAATCTGCGAACTCGCCTAAGGCCTCATAAAGGCCTATTTATTTTCACAAAAGAGACACCAGCACTTTCGCCAGCTTTTCCGGATCGTGACGCACGAATCCGCGACGGCGCAGGAAATTGCCAAACACTGCCACCGGTTTTCGCGACAAATCTCCCGCGACCACGAATTCCGCGGATTCTTTTTCGTATTGGCGCAATCTATCCGGCGATGGATGTTTGGAATTTATTAAAACATAATTCAACGCCCCCGGGCCTAAATTATTTTCAACCACGCGCACAAAATCCGCAACGCGGAATCCGTTGGTTTCACCCCATTTGGTCATGATATTCGCAACGTAAACCTTTCTGGCTTTGGATTTTTGTATGGCTTCACGCATACCCCCGACCACAAGATTGGGCAAAATACTCGTATAAAGATCACCCGGCCCAATTACCACCATGTTCGCTGCCAGAATAGCCTCGCGCGCTTTTTTATTTAAACGTGCCCTCGGGTCAAGCCATAATTTTTTTATGCGCAATCGTCCATCGTGTTTCGGAATGTCAATATTGGTTTCCCCGCGGATTACTGCGCCGTTTTCCAACTTAGCGCAAAGCCGCACGTTATCGAGCGTTACCGGAATCACCATCCCACGCACGCGTAAAATCCGCGAGGTCTCATAAATTGCGTTCTCAAAGCTGCCCGTAAGCCGTGTCAGAGCGGTTAGCATTATGTTTCCAAACGCGTGGCCTTTAAGCCCCCCCTCGGCAAAACGATAATTAAAAAGCTCCGATAGCATACGATCATTTGAATGCGCCATCGCAACCAAAACCCGGCGTACGTCGCCGGGCGGTAGAATGCCGAATTCTTCCCGCAAAACCCCCGCCGATCCGCCATCATCCGCCATGGAAACCACTGCCGCCAAGTCCAACGAATATTTTCGCAAGCCCGAAAGCACCGTAAAGGCACCGGTGCCTCCACCGATTACCACGACTCGCGATTTTGATTTAATTTCATTTTTCATCAAGCCAAGAAATTATATCGTATAAATTTTTAACATGTGCATCCGCTATATCCGAACGTTCCTGGTCTTCAAAACGCAACAACTGAATGGCGCACGAATTCGGAAAGGCGCTTTTTACATCATCAATATTTTCTTTCAGGTCGTCAATAAAAATAAAACTTTCGGTTCCTAAAAACGGCAAACACCTCCGAATCGCATCGGATTTTTTAACACCCGGCGGGACAAGATGAATATGATTAAAATGCGATGCAAGGCCGCTGGCATGAATTTTTCCCGGCTGGTGATTTTCCGCTCCGCTGGTAATCAATTCAAAAATGCCGCGATCAGCTATTTGTTCAAAAAACGACACGACATCCGTAAAAACGAATCTATGGGACAAAGATCTTACGGCATCTAACTGCTTTTCAAGCCAAACCAAATCCAAAGAAGGATATTTTTCTTTTAAAATATCCACGTGTTGGTTAAAATCATACGAAATTCGGGTCGCCTTAGCCTGATTGTATGTACTTTGCGCATCCTCCGGAGATACGCCGCAGGAAATAAACGCCCCCAACCATTCTTTTCCAAACGCCCGCGTATCAATCAATACATTATCAAAGTCAATGAAAACTAGTTTTTTGTTTTTAGCCGCATTATGCATCATTTTGTAATCTTTCTTACGCATGATATAACCAACTTAACGCTTAGTTCGTTTCCAAAAAATGCGGGTGTAAAATGCGAAAATTCTGGTTATTTTCGGCTTTAATGGTAATCCTTATTTTGCTTGCATCCCCAACCAGCGGAGCACAACATGCCGGCGATGACGAAAAACTCCTGCGCGAAACCGCAGAACTCTCCCAAAAAGTAAAAGAATTCGGTAAAACTCTCGGGATTGAGCCAAGCGACGCGCTCACCAAAACAACGCTGGAAGCCCCACACCAGACCTGGATATCTATAAATGCGCAGAAACGCGGAACCCTCGCGTTACAAGAATCAGTGGACATAGAATTTTGGCTGTATTTTACAGAGTCGCCAAGAAAAATTATACAAGATTGGTATCTCTATAATAAAAATTACAGCGTCTATACGCGCTTGGGAGAACAACTTGCCGACAAGGCATCAACCATAACTCCGGATTTTGCCAGAGAAACGCTTACCAGAAAAGTGGATGTAATCCTGCACGAAGACCTGCACATGAACACCAAGCATCTCTTGGGAACCATTAATCGGGAGGCGATTGTAACTCCTCTGGCAACTCTGGCGGCGCTTAATTATTTTGAAAACACCGGAGACCATGCCAATTACACCCAAACCAAAACTCTGATACAGCGCTACCGCATTGTCTCGCGAGAACTAAACGATTTTGTTAAAAGTGTGCTGGATATTTTTTCGCATACACCCAAAGAAAATTGGTATGAAAAAATATCTAAAATCGCGCCGGATTATCCCAACTACATGACAGAGTTCCGAAATATCAGCGACTCGCTTGATCCAGAGTCGCCGGAAGAAGACCGGCTGGAAGCCAAAATCAGCCATGATTATCTGTACTATAAATATTTTGACCGCGTAGTGTCACTTTACGAAAAATGCGGCAACCTGAAATTGCTGATTGCCGATCTCAAAAAATCTCCGGCAGACGCATCAACCTTAGAAACATATTTATCGGAACTGGAGGCCAAATACGAAAAACGTCCCGAATAGCCGGGACTTTTTATTTCATTGAAATTATTTCGGCATATGGTATATATGGTTTAGATCAAAGTTCGTTTCCAAGAAAACTCCTGAACTTGGAGGTTTTTATGCCAAACAAAACACTGCCGCGGTTTGTCACGCTCCGCGAATCTGGATTCTTTAAAGATTCCCACAGACCCAATATATTAATTGACAACGAAGAAACCATATTTGTAAGCGCGGGGGCATCCCTGAAATTCGGAGATGGAGTGCGGCTTGGCCCCAATATTTTCTTTGTCGGCAACGTAAAGATTGGGCCGCGATCAAGCATATTGCCTGGGTCATGGATCATAAACAGCAGAATCGGGCCCGATTCTTCTATTGGTCCCACCGCTTATATAGAAGATTGCGTCATCGGACCTGGAGCAGAAATCGGATTTACCGCGCAATTCAAACGCGCCAAGATCGGAAAAAATTTTACCGCCAAGCATCATTGCTACATAGGAGATGCCAACATCGGCAACAATGTAAATATCGGAGCGGGTGTGATTACCGCAAACTATGATGGCATAAAAAAACACCCCACTATAATCGGCAACGGCGTATTCATCGGAACAAACGTGAATCTCATCGCGCCCATAACAATTTTGGATGAAGCCACGATAGCTGCAGGTATGGCCATAGACGGGAGAAAATGCGAAAATGGTGTAATACCCGCCCACTCATTTGTCATCGCGCGACCCGAAATACATGTGGCGGAAAGCACTTTTGCCAGAAACACCAAACGTGGACACGAGATCGTGCGAATCCACGAAGAGCAATGGAGGATGCTTAAATCAGTATGTGAAGCCGTAGAAACTGATTCGAAAAAACACGCAGCATTAATCTATGACTGGCTAACCAGGCCGCACAAAGCACTAGACAACCGAATACCGCTTGATCTAATTATTGAAGAAAAGGAAGATGTGGTGAGAAAAGTTCTCCTTGAAATGTTAAGCGGAGTTTTCTCCGTTTAAACCAGCGGTGAACAAAAATCCCGTTAGATTTTTTCTAACGGGTATTTAATTTGCGCATAATTTTCTCGGCTTTTTTTAAATCCTCCGGATATCCGATCGGGATCCAGCCGGATGCCGGAACCGCGATCACCTCATAATTTTGCGCCAGATCGCGCAAGGGGTCCGTGATATAATGCTCGCCATTTTCGCGGTGCGGAGAAAAATATTTAAAAATCCGCTCATCCAACACCTTAATTCCTGTGGAAACAAAATTAGACGGCGGAATTTCCGGCTTCTCCGCCAGATCCAACACCCGCATATTTTTATCTACGCTCACCACTCCGAATTTTCGCGGATCACTTACAGTGCTGACGGAAATCGCCAATGGATATTTTAGGCACGCTTCCAAATCACTCTTTTGCTGAATATCATCTGCATAAAATGTAAGAAATCTTTCGCTTCCTAAAAATTCACGGCAAATCCAAAGCCCATGCGCGGTTCCGCGCTTTTCTTTCTGCTTAACATAGTGAATTTTACGTCCCAGAAATTCATTGCCGCAATAATTCCGAATTTGATCGCTCAAATATCCAACTACCAAAATAACTTCCGTAACCGCGTCAGGTAATGCCTCAAAAGAGTATCGCAAAAGCGGCTTGCCGAATACCTCAAGCAATGGCTTTGGTTTATTTTCCGTAAGGGGCCGCATGCGGATCCCCTCACCGGCTGCAAGTATAACCGCTCGCATAACTATTCCACAGTAACGCTCTTAGCTAAATTTCTCGGCTTGTCTACATCCAAACCGCGAAGTGCCGCAAAATGATACGCGAAAAGCTGGAGGGGAATTACGGATAAAATCGGGGTAAGCATTTCAAGAGTTTTAGGGATATATATTACGTCATCCGCTAAATCGCGGATTTTCTCATCACCCTGGGTGGCAACCGCGATTACCGGGCCCTTGCGCGCCCGCACTTCCTCAATATTAGAAATCATTTTATCATACACCGAATCCTGCGGCGCAATAAAAACCGAAGGGAAATTTTCATCAATCATGGCGATGGAGCCGTGCTTCATCTCGCCTGCCCCGCACCCCTCGGCATGCACATAAGAAATTTCCTTCAACTTTAACGCCCCTTCGTATGCCGCAGGCAGATTGTATTTCCTGCCGAGATACAGAAAGTTCTCATATTTTTGGTATTTTTGGGCAATGGCGGCAATTTTTTCGCTTTGTTTAAGAATAGCGCGGATATGCGCGGGAATTTTTTTTAATTCTTTGGCAATCCGCTCTCCTACCGCAAGGGACATTTCGCGCGAACGCCCGAACATCACGGCCATAAGCGCCAAAATCGCAACCTGCGAAGTAAAGGCCTTGGTGGAGGCCACGCCGATTTCCGGACCGATATGCTGATAAACTCCGGCATCGGTTTCGCGCGCCAAAGTGGATCCCACCACATTCACAATACCAAGCGTGAGCAGGCCCTTTTCTTTGGCTTCACGCAGCGCGGCCAGGGTGTCGGCGGTTTCTCCGGATTGGGAAATCGCCAAAAAAACATCACCCCCGCGAAAAACCGGCTTGCGGTAACGAAATTCCGAAGCCAAATCCACTTCCGTGGGAATTCCAGCATATTCCTCAAGTATATATTCTCCAACGCGCCCCGCCAGATACGCGGTGCCGCAAGCGGCAATATGAATTCTTTGAGAGCTTTTCAGGCGATCGGCAACTTCCGCAAATCCTCCGAGCTTTACCCGCCCCTCTTTTTCCAGAATCCGGCCGCGGATTGAATTTTCAATTGCCACGGGCTGCTCATATATTTCCTTTAGCATGAAGTGCGGATGTCCGCCTTTTTGCGCATCTTCCAGCGACCATTCTATCTCATGCAATTTTTTTTCATGAGTCCTGCGTCCTAAATCATGAACGCCGTGTCCGTTGGGAGAAAGCACCGCGATCTCTCCGTCATCCAGATATATCACCTGTTTCGTGTGCTTTAGCACGGCGGAGGCATCCGATGCCACAAAATATTCGCCCTCGCCAACCCCCAAAAGCAAAGGACTGAAATTCCGCGCGGCCACTAATTTTTGCGGCTCACGCGCATCAATCACCGCAATGCCATACGTGCCGCGGATGGTAAGCAAAGAAAGCCGGACTGCCTCCTCCAACGGCAACTCCGGATTTTTGTTTTTAAATTCCTCCACCAGATGCACAATGGTTTCGGTATCGGTTTCGGAACGAAATACGTGCCCGAGTTTTTCCAAATCGCGCCGCAGTTCCTGATAATTTTCAATGATACCGTTATGCACGGCCCAAATCGCGCGTCGGCAATCGGTATGCGGATGAGCGTTTTCTTCCGTAACTCCGCCGTGAGTTGCCCATCTCGTATGACTTATGCCGGTTGTGCCAAATAAATCCTCTCGCCCCTTTATTTTTTCTTCCAAATTCATAATTTTCCCCACAGATTTTTCGCTTTTGATGTTTCCGCTTTTGGTGAGTACGGCAAAACCGCTTGAATCGTATCCGCGATATTCGAGCGCCTTAAGGCCGTCCAATAAAATTGGAAGGGCACGTTTATTGCCGATGTAACCTACAATTCCGCACATGGATCGCTCGCTACAGCGGTTTTCGGATATTTTATTTTAGACACGATTCGGCGGCTCCCAGCGGCCGCCTCACTAAGGGTCGGACACGAAATTCCGCTCCTGCGGAAACCGAGCTTTCGCGTCCTCCCATTGTCTAAAATCAAACATCCTCAACCGCCCATATACTCACTTATAGATTTTTCTTTATTGTACCCGCCTGCGGCGGACAACTTTTATATCTACTCTACAATTTATATAACTATATAATAAAAGAAAAGGTTCATTGATGAAAATGAAATATCCCAGAAGTTATCTGGGATTTTTACGAATTTTACTTGCCTGATCCGGAATAATGGCGAAATGCCGCGCGATAACCCGCAACACCGATTCTTCAAATCTTATTCGGAATTGTAGGCGTTCCAGATTAGTGAAAGACGTGCCGTTTAATTTTTCTAATTCAAATTCAACCGCATCGGTACACGCTCTAACCATATGAAGCGCTTCTTTTTCGGTTATTTTGGACACTTCCACTTCTGACTTCTTATCGGCCATAAATCCTCCCTTCCTTAATCTTGCTTTCTGTCTCCGATTTTTTTGAAGGTATCGTCATTGAGGCGATTTGTGCCAGTACCGCCAAAAACCCGAACGCCGTCATCAGATAAAAAAGAATGTCCCCAAAGCTCATATTTTCCTCACTTTCCACATGTGATCTACTCTTAAGATAAACTTCTTCTTACGAAAGTCAAATCCAGTGATCATGCCACACATCCCGTCTATATTCCCGTCCTTCGTGCGAATTACCTTCTTCCACACGTCCATCCGTCACAGGCCGAGCCGCAATGTGGACAACGCTGACGCAAACGCCCGCGTCTATTCATTGGATTCCTCCTTATCATCCCGACACCGCCGGGAATCAGTGAGCTTCTCTACGTCTTGAGGCGACAACCGTGAGTCCTGAAAATTTTTCTTCTTCCGCTGGATATGACGAAAAACAAAATATGCGGCTGGGCCGATAACGATGAGCGAAACGCCCGCATACCAACTATTCCAATCCATATTGCCCCCTTTGTTCCTTACTTTTTAGGTATATTATTACCCAAACTGACACGCCCAGAAAAACAAGGGAGATAATAATCATGATATGCATAAAAAAATCAAACATTTTTTTCGCCTCCTAAATCACAATATTTATCAACCGCTTCGGGATAAAGATGATTTTGCGCGGTTGTGAAGAACCAAGTATATTTGTAACTCTTTCCCGCGCCAAAGTCAAACGGGTCGCTTCTGCTTCCGAAATATCAATCGGCGCCTCAAATTTATCCCGCATTTTGCCGTTTATCTGCACCACCAATTCAAAAGTATTATCTTGAACCAATTTCGGATCATATTCCGGCCACTTACTTTTATGAATGCTTGTAGTTTGTAGTTTATAGTTTGTAGGAAGCTGACTCCACAATTCTTCAGTAATATGAGGTGCGAATGGAGCGAGTAGACGCAAAAAAATGGAAACACGTTCCTTGGTAACTGCGGACGAATTTCCCTCCAACTTATGCAAAAGCGTCATCATGGCAGAAATCGCCGTATTGTATTGCAGATTTTCAATATCTTCTGTTACTTTTTTGATGGTTTTATGGAGTGATCGATTTATATTGTCATTCTTAGCCAAGCGAAGAATCTCTTGAGATCCTTCGGATTTCATCCTCAGTATGACGCCTTGTGTCAATTTCCAAACACGTTCCAAAAATCTTGTGATACCTTTTATGCCGGTATCCCTAAAATCTCCGCCTTGCTCAAAAGGCCCCAAAAACATCAAATACATGCGCAAGGCGTCCGCGCCGTATGCTTTTATGTATTCATCCGGATTTACCACATTTCCTTTTGATTTTGACATCTTAACCCCATCTTTTATCAAAAGTCCGTGTGCGCGGAATTTTGTGAACGGCTCATCTCCGCCAAAAGTAACCATTTTGGCGGATCCGCCTAAATGGCCGTTTTGCGGCCTTTCGGCGGAAAAATGCAAAACGCCAATATCACACATTGCCATCGAAAGAAATCGAGAATAAAGAAGGTGAAGCACAGAGTGCTCTGCTCCCCCGATGTAAGAATTGACTGGTAACCATTTTTTAATTAAAGATTTGTCGTAAACTAACTTTTGACTTTTGACTTTTGACTTTTGACCTCTAAGGGTCAGATACCCGAGGTAGTACCACGCCGAATCCAAAAAAGTGTCCGAAACATCAGTTTCTCTGCGCGCCCAAGATTTACACTTGGGACAGCGGGCTTTGTAAAATTTTTCCACGGTTGCCAGAGGTGATTTATCCGTTCCGGTCGGCCTGAAATTTTTTATATAGGGCAATTTCACCGGTAAATCTTCCTCTAGTACAGCAATCCAACCCGGATTCTCCAGTTCCCCTTTATTTAAATTTTTAGAAGTCCGGCTTCCTCGAGAAGTCGGACTTCCCGAAGTTGATTTGGCGCAGTTTTCGCAGAAAACAAGCGGAATCGGTGGCCCCCAGTAGCGTTGTCGAGAAATTAACCAGTCACGAAGACGATATTGGATTTTCCGTTCTCCGCCGACAAATTTAGTAATTTCCCATTTGGCTTTTTCGGAATCCGTGTCCGAAAATTCTCCGGAATCTATCAAAAATCCGCTACCAGTATAGGCTGCATCCTTTTTGTATTGCTCCCAAACAAATCTCTGCGAACTGATTGTGATAAAATTTTCTATCTCCTTTGCTTTCATCCAATGCATCATGTGCTTTCCTTTTTCTTCCTCACTGACCGGCTTTTGTACATCATTTATCAGTTCAAAGAGTAAACCATCGGCATCTGCAAGACGATTCTCTTTTTTATGTGCCGCGAAATAACTGCCATAAGATCTACCCAATTTTCTGATAAATCGCATATTTTGATAGCCCGACTCCTCCTGAATCTCCCGCATGGCCGCAGCAATTAAATCTTCATCCTCTTCGACACCACCGATCAAAAACGTATGCCATCTAAATTCTTTCCAGTCCAAAGTTAAATATGCGTCTATTCGAGGATTATAAACAAGACAATAAACTGTTCGGCGCTTTACGGTTTTATATCCATCCTGCCGTTTGGATCCTTCATCTTCAAAGTGGGGCGCGATAACCTGTTTTATCAATAACGAAAATTTCTTCGAAAATTCAAAATCGCGCTGGTCGTGCGCCGGAACAGCCATAATTGCGCCGGTCCCAACTCCGCCCAAAACATAATCCGCCACCCATACCGGAATTTCTTCCCCATTTGCCGGATTTACAACTTTGATTCCCTTTAATTCAACTCCGGTTTTTTCTCGCCCTGAGCCCGTCGAAGGGTCTTTTCCCTCCGCAATCCTTTCTTCCTCGGTTTTGGCTTTCGCCTCTTTTATGTATTCCTCCACTTCCACATAATTCCTAATTCTTAATTCTTTATTC
>Ga0209343_10004101_pt1 | contig 18069 bp, 14 predicted proteins | sample RifCSPlowO2_02_FD_184026 | JGI IMG/M metagenome (GOLD analysis project Ga0209343, IMG submission 184026) | Groundwater microbial communities from Rifle, Colorado - Rifle CSP2_plank lowO2_0.2 (SPAdes) (version 2) | ecosystem: Environmental > Aquatic > Deep subsurface > Groundwater | place... | reverse complement strand
ATACAGTTCAAAAATGGTTCGCAGATCATCGGTCCCGATTCTCGTAAAATTCCCTTCAGTGATATTTTTTGAAGACTGCAGGATCTGGTGATATATTTCCCTGGTCTTATCCCCAATATCGTGGGGTGAATACCTGAGCCCGATTAATCCAGCACTCGATTGTTCTTTTTTAGAATCAGTCATCATCTTCAAATCTTTCGATACTTATTCCTTCATCTGAACACTCAGCCATATTACATTGTTTATCACCTTCTCTGGATTTTATTAAAGTCAGCAATGTTGAAAGAAAAAATAACCGTGTCATATTTCTGGTGGAGGGTACCGGGATCGAACCGGCGACCTTGGCGTTGCGAACGCCACGCTCTCCCAACTGAGCTAACCCCCCTGCTTAATCAGGTCGTTATATGCTGGACATGCTGTGCAAGGGTGGGAAATTTCTTAAGATCAGCATCATGGAACTGGACACCGGCCTCAAAAATACGGCTTATCTGTTTTACCCACTTAATCTTGCCTGAGACTGTCTCTGATACCTGTTTGCTGGGTGACTGGTCGAAATAGATTTTTATCTCCACATCACGATCTGTTTCTACCTGTTTGCCTGTGCAAAACCCAAGCCCATCTTTGCTCAGGTTTGTAGTAAAGGCATTGATGCGTGAACCATCATCCTTGAACATGACCTCGAGGTGTGAGACAATCCTTACACGTCTGTTTCTTCTTCTGTCTTCCATATCGCCCCCCTTTATAATATAAATACCCTCCTCCCCATCCTTTTCAATCTACCCTCAGCAAAAAGTTTTACTGCCTCAGGATAGATTATATGCTCCTTCTCGAGAATCCTCTCAGACAGTGTCTCCTCAGTGTCATTATCATACACAGGAACAACTGCCTGAGTTATGACAGGCCCGCCATCCACCTCTTCTGTGACAAAATGTACTGTACACCCTGAATATCTTACGCCATATTCTATTGTCTGGCGTTGTGCATGTAAACCCCTGAAAGAAGGTAATAAAGCAGGGTGTATGTTCATTATATCCCCGTTAAATGCATTAATCAAAACCTTTGTTACAAGTCTCATGTACCCGGCTAATACGACAAGCCTGACCTCGTATCCTTTCACTCTTTCCACTACTGCTAGTTCATACTCCTCTTTATTTCTAAATGCCTTTGGATCAATGTGGTGTCGCGGAATCCCGTGCTTCTGTGCCCTAACTAGCGCATATGCATCTGACCTGTCACTAATAACAACCACAATCTCAGCATTAATATCACCTTTTTCTATGGCATCTATTATTGCCTGCAGATTTGAGCCCCTGCCTGAGGCAAGGACACCCACCTTAAGCCTATCCCTTTTCATATGCTACTGACCTGTCACCTTCTGCCACCTCCCCTATAATACATGGTTCCTCTCCGCACTTTATCAGCTCACCCATGGCCGCTTCTGCCTGGGCCTCAGGAAGGACCATAACCATCCCTATCCCCATATTAAAATCTCTGTACATCTCATCTCTCTCAATGTTCCCCCACTTCTCTATCAGATAAAAGATGGCATGGGCATTCCATCTGCCTGGATAGAGTAGTACCTTTGTCCCCTCTGGTAATACCCTCGGTATATTCTCTGTCAGTCCGCCGCCTGTAATATGGGCTATTCCTTTAATATCAAAATGCTGCATCATGTGAAGAACTGTCCTAACATAGATCCGTGTTGGCGTCAGAAGCTCTTCTCCTATTGTCTTATTCAATATATCTATCCTGTCAGAGACCTTCATTCCTACCTTATCAATAATTACCTTCCTCGCCAGTGAATAGCCATTACTGTGCAGACCCGAAGATGCAAGGCCAATCACCTTATCCCCCGGTTTTATCCTTCTGCCATCAATAACCTTATCTTTTTCAACGACCCCTACAGAAAAACCTGCAAGGTCATACTCTGCATCCTGATATATAGAAGGCATCTCTGCTGTCTCCCCTCCGATCAGCGCACAACCGGCAAGCCTGCACCCTTCTGCAATACCCTTAACAACATCCACACACATAGGTGGATGCAACCTGCCTGTGGCAATATAGTCAAGGAAAAATAGAGGCTCTGCCCCGCATACCACTATATCATTTACACACATTGCCACGAGGTCAATACCAATCGTATCATGCTTGTCCATCATAAAGGCAATCTTGAGTTTCGTCCCAACACCATCTGTACCTGACACAAGAACAGGGTCTTTATACTTCTTTATGTCAAGTTGAAATAGACCGCCAAATCCTCCGATCCCACCCAGCACACCATCTCTTCTTGTACCATCCACAAGGGGTCTGATAAGACGTACAAATTCATTACCAGCGTCGATGTCCACACCAGCCTTTTTGTAGGTAATACGTTCTGTCATGTAAGTAAAAACCACCTCATCCTAACCCGCCCCCACCCTATCCTTCCCCCGTCAAGGGGGAGGGAAAAAGGGAGGGGGGAGTGTCTTAACTGCTTCTATTCCTCTGTCTTAAGATGCAGTTCTTTTAGCTGCCTCTTTTCCACAAGCGACGGTGCATCTGTCATCGGGCATATCCCCTTCTGTGTCTTCGGGAATGCGATTACATCCCTTATTGATTCTGCACCTGTCATGAGCATGATAATCCTGTCAAGCCCGAATGCGATACCGCCATGAGGCGGTGCGCCATATTCAAGGGCCTCAAGGAGGAACCCGAACTTTACGTTTGCCTCCTCCTCTCCTATACCAAGTCTTTCAAACATCTTTCTTTGTATGTCCCTTGAGTGTATACGGATACTCCCGCCGCCAATCTCTGAGCCATTCATCACTATATCATATGCCTTTGCCCTGACCCTGAGCGGGTCGCTGTCAAGAAAAGGTATATCCTCAATCATCGGCGATGTAAACGGGTGGTGCATGGCCACATACCTTTTCTCCTCCTTATCCCATTCAAGCAGCGGAAAATCCAGCACCCAGAGAAATTTAAACTCATCTTTATTGATCAGATTCAACCGGTTTCCAATTAACAGGCGGAGCTGGGCAAGGGTATCATTTACAACCTTAGATTTATCAGCCACAAAGATCATGAGATCACCCACCTCAGCACCGAGCCTCAGAGAAATACTGTTTAACCGACCCTGAGAAAAGAATTTTGTAATAGGGGATTCGAAGCTATTCTCTGTAACCTTTATCCATGCGAGTCCCTGGGCGCCATACCCCTTTGCAAATTCAGTTAACTCGTCAAGCTCCCTCCTCGATAATCCGGCCTGGCCTTTTGCAGCAAACCCTTTTACAATCCCCTTTTGCTCTATTGTCTGTTTGAATACCCGAAATTCAACCTCAGATGCAATATCTGTGATATCCTTTAGTTCAAGACCAAACCTGATATCAGGCTTATCAATTCCATAACGATCTATCACATCACTGTATGACATCCTTGGAAAGGGTGTCACAAGATCAACACCTTTTGTCTCCTTAAATGCAAATTTCAGCATCTCTTCCATCAATGACAGGACATCTTCACGCTCCACAAAAGACATCTCAAGGTCTATCTGGGTAAACTCAGGCTGGCGGTCTGCCCTGAGGTCTTCATCCCTGAAGCATTTTACAATCTGATAGTAACGGTCAAACCCCGCTACCATGAGTATCTGTTTAAAAAGTTGCGGTGACTGAGGCAAAGCATAAAAGTGACCCGGATTAAGCCTGCTCGGCACCAGATAATCCCTCGCACCCTCCGGCGTACTTTTTGTAAGAAAAGGGGTCTCAACATCAATAAAGCCCTTCTCATGCAGGAATTCCCTGACTGAACGAATGAATCTGTAACGAAATTGAAGGTTATCCCTGAGACTATCCCTTCTCAAATCAAGGTATCTGTATTTTAATCTAAGGGTTTCGGCCACCTCTGTCTCCTCGTCTATTGCAAAGGGTGGTGTCTTTGAAATATTCAATATCTCCATCTGATTAGCCAGTATCTCTATCTCACCCGTTGGAAGCTTAGTATTCTCAGTCCCGGAAGGCCTTGGTGACACCTCTCCGCTCACTGAGATAACATACTCACTCCTCAGCTCATGTGCCATACTATGGACATTGCCCCTCCTGTCCGGATTGAATACGACCTGGACAATCCCCTCCCTGTCACGGAGGTCGATAAAGATTAGGCCCCCGTGATCCCTCCTTCTATGGACCCATCCTTTAAGGGAAACTGTTTTGCCCAGGTCAATCTTCCTTATTTCACCGCAGTAATTTGTACGATTCAATTGATGCCTCCTGACACCCTCACCCTAACCCTCTCCCGCAAGGGGAGAGGGGACTCATCATTCCTTCGCACTCCCAATTCTTTCAGCTTCTTTATCTCCTGTGATGTAAGATGTCTGTATTTCCCGGCGGGGACATCTCCCAGAATTATTGGCCCATACTTAACACGGATAAGCCTTAATACTGTATGACCCACCCTTTCCAGCATCCTTTTTACCTGATGATATCTCCCTTCATGGATTGTAATCTCGATCCAGGAATTCAAGTCTGTTTTTCTTAGTTTCTTAACAAACGCCGGTGCTGTAATCCCCTCTTTCAGCCGAATGCCTTTTTTAAGACTCTCTAACTCTTTCTCCTCAAGTACACCCTTGACCTTTGCAAGATATGTCTTTGGTATCTCATGTGAAGGGTGCATAAGTGCATTTGCAAATTCACCATCATTAGTGAGGATAAGAAGCCCTTCTGTATCATAATCAAGCCGGCCAACAGGAAAGACCCTTGCCTTAACACCCCTTAGTAAGTCCATCACCACCGGCCTCCCCTCAGGATCACTTACAGATGTTATAAAACCCTTTGGCTTATTCAGGATTATGTAAGTCTTTCTCTCAGGTTGACGAAGTAATTTCCCCTTTACTTTTATCGCATCCTTTATTGGATCAGCCTTTGTACCGAGCTCTGTTACTACCTTTCCATTTACAGTTACACTACCCTCGAGGATAAGCTCTTCTGCCTTTCTCCTCGATGCAGCGCCTGCACTTGCTATAATCTTTTGCAATCTCTCCTGCACTGCTACTCCCATTCTATTGTACTTGGCGGTTTTGAGCTTATATCATACACAACCCTGTTCACACCCTTCACCTCGTTGATAATCCTGTTGGAGAGCCTCCCAAGTAGTTCATATGGCAGCTTGACCCAGTCTGCGGTCATACCATCCATGCTCGTCACAGCCCTCAGTGCTATAACATTCTCGTAAGTCCTCTCATCACCCATCACACCGACAGTCTTTACAGGGAGCAGCACTGCAAAGGACTGCCATATATCCCGGTACAGACCTGCCGCCTTTATCTCTTCAAGTACAATCGCATCCGCCTCTCTTAAAATATTAAGCCTGCCCTCTGTAATCTCACCGAGTATCCTCACAGCAAGACCAGGACCGGGAAAGGGCTGACGCCATAATATATCATCCGGTATACCCATCTCCTTTCCAAGTACCCTCACCTCATCCTTGAAAAGTTCCCTCAAGGGTTCAATGAGTTTGAACTTCATCTTTGTCGGGAGGCCGCCAACATTATGATGGGTCTTGATCGTTGCTGAAGGACCCTTAAAGGATACGCTCTCAATAACATCGGGATAGAGTGTCCCCTGGGCAAGAAACACCACATCACTCCTCTTCTTTGCCTCACGCTCAAACACCCTGATAAATTCCCTGCCAATAATCTTCCGCTTCTGTTCAGGATCAATAACACCATCAAGTTTCTTTAAAAATATATCAGCAGCATCTGCATATTTGAGATTCAGATGAAGGGTTTCACTGAATAGATTTAAGACCTTCTCCACCTCACCTTTACGCAGCAGACCATTATTTACAAAGATACTGATAAGCTGGCCGCCAACTGCGCGGCTTACAAGTGTTGCAACTACAGTAGAATCCACACCACCGCTGAGGGCACATATAACCTTTTTCTTGCCTACTGCCTTCCTGATATTTCCCAGTGAGTAGTCGAGGAATGATTTCATTGTCCATGAAGGAGAACAGCCGCATATGGAAAATATAAAGTTATGCAATATCTCAGAACCCTTTGGCGTGTGAACTACCTCAGGATGAAACTGAAGACCATAAAATCCCTTCCTTACATTTCCCATAGCAGCAACCGGGGAATTTGGGGTATGACCAATTGCAACAAAACCTTCCGGCATCTCATCTATCTTATCTCCATGGCTCATCCATACTACAGTACCGTCGCCAAGTCCTTTGAGGATACCTGTGTTATTATCAATGAACAGTTCGGCCTTCCCGTATTCCCTCTTCTGTGCCCTGGCTACCTTCCCGCCAAACAGGTGTGTCATAAGCTGCATACCATAGCAGATGCCAAGGATAGGTATATTGAGATCAAATATCTTCCTGGAACATAATGGGGCACCTTTCTGGTAAACACTTGATGGTCCGCCGGATAAGATAATTCCCTTCGGCCTGAACTTCTTTATCTTGCCAAGAGGGGTATTATATGGCATTATCTCGGAATAAACCTTAGCCTCTCTGACACGCCTTGCAATAAGCTGCGTGTATTGGGACCCAAAGTCAAGTACCAGGATTTTTTCTGTATGTATATCTTTCATGCTTACTTCCTACACTTCCCCTTCCAAATGATAATTGGGCGCCTCTTTTGTAATTATAACATCATGAACGTGTCCTTCCCGATAGCCTGCGGAAGTGACACGTATGAATCTTGTCTTTGTCTTTAGCTCTTCAATGTTGCTGCATCCGCAATAACCCATACCTGCCCTCAGACCTCCCACAAGCTGATACAGCACAGCCGAAAGCGTACCCTTATAGGGGACTCTCCCCTCAATACCTTCAGGCACAAGCTTTTTCTCGCTCCTCTCCCCTTCCTGGAAGTAACGGTCCCTGCCTCCGCGCTCCATAGCACCTAATGATCCCATACCGCGATATATCTTGTAACTCCTCCCCTGCAGGAGAACAACCTCTCCGGGACTTTCTTCTGTCCCTGCGAGCAGTCCCCCTATCATAACTGTATCAGCACCGGCTGCAATCGCCTTTGATAAATCTCCTGAATACTTTACCCCCCCATCAGCAATAATAGGTATTCTGTATTTATTAGCAACATCAAAACAGTTTGATATGGCAGTCAACTGGGGCATACCAGCACCTGATACAACCCGTGTTGTGCATATGGAACCTGGCCCTACTCCAACCTTTATTGCATCCACTCCGGCATTTATCAGGTCTTTTGCTGCCTCTGCTGTGGCTATATTCCCTGCTATTATATTGAGTCCAAGATATTCCTTTTTTAGATACTCTACCATCTCCAATACCCTGTAGGAATGGCCATGTGCAGTATCAACAACAATAACATCAACATTTGCATTTACAAGACATTCGGCCCTCTTCTTCTCATCGTCACCCACACCTATTGCGGCCCCTACCCTAAGCCGCCCCACATCATCCTTACATGCATTGGGGTGTTGGATCTTCTTTTCTATATCCTTAATTGTTATCAGACCTTTCAGATTAAAATCCTTATCCACAACCGGAAGCTTTTCAATCCTGTTCCTCTGTAATATCTCCTTTGCATCTTCGAGTGTGGTGCCAACAGGTGCGGTGATCAGGTTCTCCTTTGTCATTACATCCGAGACTGCGAGATCAAGGCGTTTTTCAAACCTTAAATCCCTGTTTGTTATTATACCTACTAATATCTCATTCTCTGTTACAGGGATCCCTGAAATCCTGTACTTCTTCATGATCTCTATTGCATCATATATCTTCTGGTGCGGTGAGATAGTGATTGGCTGCATTATCATCCCACTCTCTGATTTTTTCACCATCTCCACTTCTACAGCCTGCCTGTCCGGAGGCATGGCCCTGTGTATTATTCCTATACCACCCGCCCTCGCCATAGCTATTGCAAGCCTTCCCTCAGTTACAGTATCCATTGCAGAACTCACAATAGGTATATTGATTTTTATATTCTTTGTAATCCATGAACTTGTATCAACATCTTTTGGATGAATATCCGCCCTGGATGGAACCAGTATAACATCGTCAAATGTGAGCCCCTCTTCCATGTCTTGATTTAGCATATAGATACCTCCAAATGGCTTTAATATAAAGGATTTACCTTACTCTTAGGTGATGTTAGCAAAATAGGGAGAACCACGTCAAGTATATTAACATATAATGGAACCATCATTTTTCGCTTCGCTCAATGGCATTGCTTGCATTGAGCGAAGCGAAAAAAGCACTGTCAGACTTCAATATCCATGTCAGGGGACAGATAGATGGCACTGATTGGGATGAAATTAAAGTTCTCATCATCATATTAAGTACTTTATCTCAATATATTGCTGCTCCAGAGGTCATGGAGGAATTCCCGCCATGGTATTATTTCTATCTTGTCGTAAACCCTTTTTTCTTGCTCATTGCAAACAACAATACTTCTCTTAGGAGAATATATATCAATAAAAGCGAGTAAACCCTTTAAATCCCTTGCATCAACATAGTCTGTGCTTTTAACTTCTATAGCTATCTCTCCATCTCCAATAACATAATCTACTTCAAGACCATATTTAGTCCTCCAGAAGTTAACACGAAAATCAGAACCTTTATAAGATCGATACGCAACTATCTCCATAAGTAAAAAATGCTCAAATGCCTTGCCAAACTCACTCCCCTTCTCTTCTATCAAATATCTCTTGCGAAGGCATCCTGCAACGCCAACATCAAAGAGATAATATTTTACTGCCTTTGTTATAACCTGCCGCGACTGTCTTTTTTTAAATGGTTCTATTCTAATAGCCATAAGTGTATCTATAAGTATCTGGTAATATTCCTTGACTGTTTTGGAATCTATGCCACAATCGCGGGCGATGTCTGCATAATTGGTAAGTTCACCATGGGTATAACCAAGGGCATCGAAAAATCTTGAAAAGGCCGGGACATTGCGGGTCAATCCCTCTGCAAAGACCTCTTCTTTTAAATAATCCTGCACATAAGCAGTTAATGACCTTTTTGCGTCCTCGCTGTTTTGCAAATAATGATATGGTATTAAACCCTGGTTTAGACCACGAAGCAGGTTAAAATTTTCAATTTCTGCTGTAACCAGAGGAAACATTTCATAACGCCATGCCCTCCCTCCCAAAAGATTAACACGCCCTCTCATTAATTTCCTGGCGCTTGAACCGCAGAGGATGAACCTTAATCCTTTGTTTTCTATCAACCAATGCACTTCATCCAGCACTTGAGGAATCTTTTGAACCTCATCCAATATTATTGGATATCTGAGTAACGCCTTCTCTTTGGCTAAAATCAACTCCCGCAACAGGGCTGGATTCTTGGAAATCTTAAAATATAAATCTGTTTTAAGAAAATCAAATATTATACTATTGGGAAAATGGGTTTTTAAATAAGTGCTCTTCCCTGTCTTCCTTGCACCCCATAAGAAGGCAGATTGTTTGGACGGGAGCTTTATATTAAGAATTCTATCAAAGACCTTCATGCTGGAGTATTCTCCATTTTAGTTTAACTAAATCGGAATATATTCCATTTTAGTAATTATGTCAATAGAAACACTAAATTTGGGATTTATGCCTGTCTTGTATTATATTAATAGCTATGGAATATGAATTCTTAAAATCGCTTGTCATTATACTCGGCCTTTCTGCAATCATTGTCTTCATCCTCGGCAGGATAAAGGTTTCATCCATTGCAGGTTTTCTGTTTGCAGGTGTAATCCTCGGCCCCCATGGTTTAAAGCTGATAAAGGATATCCACAATGTTGAAGTCCTCGCTGATATCGGGATTATACTCCTCATGTTTACTATAGGGCTTGAGTTCTCACTTAAAAACCTCCTTATGATGCGCCGTTCAGTCTTCGGGGGCGGCCTTCTCCAGGTCTTTATAACCTCTGCCTCTGTGACACTCCTCAGCTTTATGCTTCTTGACTACAGAATGAATGTCGCTGTATTCACCGGCTTCCTCATATCTCTCAGCAGCACTGCTATAGTGATGAAGATCCTGCATGAGAAGGGTGAGCTTTATACGCCACACAGCCGCATGTCCCTCGGAATCCTTATTTTTCAGGATCTCTGCGTTGTCCCTTTCATGCTGCTGATTCCAATACTCGCAGGCAATGGAGGAGGTATTTCAGACATCATATACATTATTTTAAAGGCAGCTATTGTAATTGGAATAGTCCTCTTCAGCGCAAACTGGGGTGTGCCACATATCATGCATCAGATAGTAAACACACGGAGCCGCGAGCTCTTCGTTATAACGATTATTCTTTTATGCCTCGGCACAGCATTCGTTACATCTCTGTTTGGCCTCTCCCTTGCCCTCGGTGCATTCCTCGCAGGTATTGTAATATCAGAATCCGAGTATGCCTCACAGGCGATCTCTGACATACTTCCATTTAAAGAGAGTTTTACGGGGATATTCTTTGTCTCTATAGGCATGCTGCTCGATCTGAGTTTTCTCAGAATAAATTTCCCTGTAATTATTGCTGCAGTGATTGTCATACTGATATTGAAGACATTAACGGCCTCTGCTTCAGCATTTGCCTCCGGACAATCCTTGAGGAGTTCAGTCCAGACCGGGCTGTTCCTGTCTCAAATAGGAGAATTCTCCTTTGTGCTCGCAGTAGCCGGCAGGGCATCGGGACTATTAATAGGTGATAATTATCAGATATTTCTTGCCGCGTCAGTTATGACCATGATCCTTACACCTTTTATAATAAATGCCTCTGCGCCCTTTTCTCTATGGCTGGTATCGAGAAAGACCTTCCATAGATTTGAGAGGATCCGGAAATCAGCAGAAAAGGTGGATGTTCATGGCAGACGCTCAGAACATGTAATAATCATCGGGTTCGGCATGAATGGACGCAATCTTGCGAACGTACTGAGAGAGTCAGAGATACCCTATGTTATTCTTGATATGAACAACAGTACTGTATTAAAGATGAAAAAAAGAGGGGAGCCTATCTATTACGGAGACGGAACAAGAATAGAGATATTGCACAGGCTCGGCATACAAACCGCAAAGGTGCTTGTAATAGCTATATCAGACGCAGCAGCAACAAGGAGGATAGTCCAGATAGCGAGAAAGGGGCATGCCGGACTCTATATTATTGTCAGGACCCGATATGTCTCCGAAGTTGACGACCTGATTAAACTCGGCGCAAATGAAGTCATCCCCGAGGAATTCGAGACTTCAATCGAGATATTCTCGAGGGTCCTTGACCATTATCATGTGCCGGGAAATGTAATAAAGGCTCATATAGATAATGTCAGGAAGAACAGTTACAGCATATTAAGGGGCATAGAACTTCCAAAAAAACATCTCGCAGAGAGATATGAACTATTAAAAGGTATAGAGACAGAGACTTATTTATTAAAGAAGAGCTGCAGCATAGTAGGCTGTTCTTTAAAGGCGCTTAATCTCAGGTCAGAGACAGGAGCTACAATTATTGCCGTGAAACGCGGAGATACGATGCATCAAAATCCACCCCCTGACTTCATCCTCATGGCAGGAGACATCCTACTTTTTATTGGAAACAGGGAGGACATAAACCATGCAATTGAATATCTCGAGTTAAGACAGGATCACTCTGCTGGTTGACAAGAATGCTATGATTGTTTAAAAATAATCTTATTGAAGATTCCATGCAGCAGGCCGGGGGGATTGCGAAAGCTATGCATTTTCATAAAACAAGGAGACTATATGGTACCCACAATAGAATGGAAGGATGGTATAGTTAGGATGCTGGATCAGACACGTCTACCTCTGGAGGTGACGTTCTTTGATTGCAGGACTTATCATGATGTGGCAAAAGGGATTAAGGATTTAATTATTCGTGGTGCTCCTGCTATCGGGATTGCTGCTGCAATGGGGGTTGCACTTGGTGCACAGGAAATAAACACTAAAAACTTTAAGAATTTCTATGATGAATTGGAAAAGGTCTGCAATCATATTGGATCTACAAGACCGACAGCAGTTAATCTCTTCTGGGCTATCAACAGGATGAAAGAGTTTACATTGTCCAACAAGGAAAAACCAATCATTGAAATTAAGAAGGTGCTTATTGACGAGGCAAATAGAATCTTACAGGAAGATATTGAGGCTTGTAAGACGATGGGCAGGCATGGCGCACAATTTATAAAGGATGGAGATACTATCCTGACCCATTGCAATGCCGGCGCACTTGCTACCGGTGGGTATGGAACTGCTCTGGGTGTAATCAGGGCAGCAAAAGAAGAAGGAAAGGAAATAAAGGTATTTGCGGATGAAACGAGACCTGTCCTTCAGGGCGCAAGGCTTACTGCATGGGAGCTCATGGAGGATGGTATAGCTGTCACGCTAATTACGGATAATATGGCCGGTTATTTCATGAAAAAGGGGATGATAAACCTATGCATAGTCGGTGCTGACCGTATTGCAAGAAATGGTGATGTGGCAAATAAGATCGGCACATACAGTGTTGCGGTTCTGGCACGGGAGCATGGCATACCCTTTTATGTGGCTGCCCCTCTCTCTACCATTGATTTTAATATTCCCTCAGGTGAACATATACCTATTGAGGAGAGGAATCCTGCTGAAGTAAGTCATATATTTGGCAAGACACAAATAGCACCATCTAAGGTCAGGATCTTAAATCCAGCCTTTGATGTCACACCTGCACGATATATCGCTGCCATAATAACTGAAAAGGGCTGCTTCAAACCTGAAGATATTGGCAGACTAAAATAGCCGCTCTTTCCAGAATCTGCAATTCATACATTGGACTTTATACTTTAGACTTTTCTATGTATGAAATCAGCCCTCGGAGTGTTCTCTTTAGTTTTCTTCCTAAGTCTAATGTCTGATGTCTATGGTCTACTGTTTTAATTACAGTTTCATGACCTTGACTATAAGATACTCAAGTCTTATTATATAATTATCAGCATATATTTCTATAAGGTTATATAAAATGGCAAAGAAAGATTATTATGAAATCCTTGGTGTTAAAAGGGATGCGGATGATAAAATAATAAAAAAGGCATTCAGGAAGCTTGCAAGAAAATACCATCCTGACCTCAACCCTAATATCAAAGAGGCTGAACAGCGTTTTAAAGAGGTAAACGAGGCATATGAAATATTAAGCGACCCTGAGAAAAAGAAACAGTATGACGCATATGGTCATGCTGCATTTGATGCCGGTTTCCAGGGAGGAGAGGGCTTCAAACCATGGGCAGAGCGAACCGGAGGTTTTGATTTTGCCTCAACAGGCGACAGGGGGGTTGGTTCCATATTCGAGGACCTGTTCGGAGACGTATTTGGAACGCGTAAAGGTTATCAGCCTGCACCAGAGCCAGGAAAGGATCTATATTATAACCTGGAGATAGATCTTGAAAATGCCTATACAGGCACTTCAACAAATATAAATATACAGAAGGAGAGCCCATGCGATCGCTGCTATGGGACAGGTGAGGAACCTGGTGCAACAAGGACTACCTGCCCTGTATGCAAAGGAAAAGGGACAAGAGAGAGCGGGAGAGGATTTGTTCGCTACTCTACTGCATGCCCGAATTGCAATGGTAAGGGATCAGTATCTTCTAAGTGCAGATTATGCGGAGGTAAGGGGGCTACCCTTAAATCTGAGCAGATATCCGTAAAGATACCGCCAGGTGTTGATAACGGGACAAAGGTGCGGGTTGCAGGAAAGGGAGGGGCAGGCATAAGGGGCGGGAAACCAGGTGACCTTTATTTAATATTGTCCATACGTTCACACCCATTCTTCGAGCGTAAAGGAGATGACCTCTATTGTGAACTGCCGGTTACTATCAATGAAGCAGCCCTCGGTGCAAAGATTGAAGTCCCAACTATGGATGGGATGGCATCAATGACTATCCCAACAGGGACCCAGGGAGGTCAGATGTTCAGATTAAAAGGTAAGGGGATGCCGCATCTTAAAGGCGGTGGCAGCGGTGATCAGTATATAAAGATAATGATTGCTATACCAAAGGACATAAGTGAAGAGGATAAGGGCATTATAAGAAAGATATCCTCGATGTATAAAGAAAATCCAAGAGATCGTTTAAGATGGAGGAGATAAGGCATGGCCGATGAGAGGGATACTCCACTGTATATGATAGGGATAGCGGCTCAGATGCTTTCCATTCATCCGCAAACCCTTCGCCTGTATGAAAGGGAGGGGCTTGTTGCACCAAAGAGATCACAGGGAAATACACGGCTTTATTCCCACAGAGATGTTGAGAAAGTCAAATTAATCATCCACATGACAAGAGAATTGGGGGTAAATCTTGCAGGGGTTGAGGTTATCCTGAATATGAGGTTGCAGATGGAAGAGATGCAGCATGAAATGGAGGGCCTGATCGGATACCTGCGGGAGGAGTTAAGAAAAGAAATAACAAAACTCAACAAAGGGACTGAAGAAAGAGGAAATGGATTTACAAGAAAACCGGCCAGAAAAGGAGTCAGGGTAAAAACAGGGTATAATAAAGAAGGAAGGGGATAATTGATATGCAGATGAACAGGCTTACTTATAAGGCACAGGAGACAGTGGCAGAGGCACAAAAGCTAACTGAAAGATATAACCACCAGCAGCTTGATACAGTTCATCTCCTCCTTTCAATGATAAAACAGAAAGATGGTATAACACCTCAGATACTGGGAAGACTTGAGATAGATTTAACATCTATTGAGAAGGATTTATTCAGAGAACTTGAAAGGCTTACAAGGGTCTCCGGCCCTGGAAGTATGGGGCAGGTCTATGTAACACCTAAATTGAAAGATGTCTTTGATAAGGCAGAGCAAGAGGCTGAAAGATTACATGATGAATATATCAGCACAGAACATCTGTTAATCGGGATTGTTGAGGTTGATGACGCGGTTTCCAGGATCCTTAAGAACCGCGGGGTGACAAAAGATAAGATACTAAAGATACTTGTAGATATACGCGGGGCACAGAGGGTAACAGACCAGAATCCTGAAGACAAATACCAGGCATTAGCCAGATACAGCAGGGACCTTACAGAGCTTGCAAAAAAGGGGAAGCTGGATCCTGTAATAGGAAGGGACGAGGAAATACGGCGTGTAATCCAGGTCCTGTCACGGAGAACCAAAAACAACCCTGTACTTATAGGCGAACCCGGCGTGGGTAAAACTGCTATCGCAGAAGGTCTTGCCCAGCGTATCATTGCAGGAGATGTACCGGAGGGGCTTAAGAAAAAACGGGTAGTGGCATTAGATATGGGTGCACTTATCGCCGGTTCCAAATACCGTGGTGAATTTGAAGACAGACTAAAGGCAGTAATCAAAGAGATTGAGCAGTCAGAGGGTCAGATAATATTATTTATAGATGAGTTGCATACTTTGGTTGGTGCAGGTGCAGCAGAAGGTGCTATAGACGCATCAAATATGTTAAAGCCCGCCCTGGCCAGGGGGGAGCTGAGATGCGTTGGTGCTACCACAATTGATGAATACAGAAAGCATATAGAAAAAGATGCGGCATTAGAGAGGCGTTTCCAGCCAATTACAGTCTTTGAACCAAATATTGATGATTCGATCTCCATACTTCGCGGGCTTAAAGAGCGATATGAGGTACATCATGGTGTAAAGATAAAAGATGCTGCACTGATAGCCGCAGCAGTACTTTCCAACAGATATATCACTGACAGGTTCCTGCCGGATAAGGCTATTGATCTTATTGATGAGGCAGCATCGAGGCTCCGTATAGAGATAGACAGCATGCCTTCAGAGCTTGATGAGATTGAACGGAGGATAAGACAACTTGAGATAGAACGTCAGGCTGTTAGAAAGGAGAAGGACTCATACTCAATGGAGCGGCTCGAAAAGATTGAAAAGGAGTTGTCTGATCTCAAAGAAAGCGGGGCCGTTTTAAGGGGACAATGGCAATCAGAGAAAGGGAATATCAGTAAGATCAGAACCCTTAAAGAGCAGCTTGAGGCCGCCCGCATTCAATCAGAACAGGCAGAAAGGAGCGCTGACCTTGAGAAAGCAGCAGAGTTGAGATATGGTAAGTTACCGGAGCTTCAGAAACAACTTGAGGAGGAAAACAGGCGCCTTGCAGAATCACAGTCAAGGGGAAAACTCCTGAAAGAAGAAGTTGATGAAGAGGATATTGCAGAGATAGTCTCAAAGTGGACAGGCATACCGGTTGCAAAGATGTTAGAGGGTGAGGTACAAAAGCTCCTCCATATTGAGGAAAATCTCAGCCGGCGTGTAGTGGGACAGGATGAGGCGATTTCAGCAGTAGCCAATGCAGTGCGAAGGGCACGTGCAGGCATTCAGGACCCGAACAGGCCTCTCGGTTCATTTATATTCATGGGGCCAACAGGTGTTGGAAAGACTGAACTTGCAAAGGCATTAGCCGAATTTCTGTTCGATGATGAGCAGGCTATGATCAGGATTGACATGTCAGAGTTCATGGAAAAACACTCAGTGGCAAAACTTATCGGTGCTCCTCCTGGCTACGTGGGATACGAGGAGGGTGGACATCTGACAGAGGCAATAAGGAGAAGACCCTACTCAGTACTGTTATTTGATGAGATCGAAAAGGCACACCCTGATGTCTTTAATATACTCTTACAGTTATTGGACGATGGCAGACTGACTGACAGCCATGGCCGTACTGTTGATTTTAAAAATACAGTTGTCATAATGACCTCCAATATAGGGAGTCAGTATATACAGGAGCTTGGCGGCAGGGATGAAGGAGAGATGAGAAAGAGGGTCACAGAGGCCATGCGGGCCTATTTCAGGCCTGAGTTCCTGAACAGGGTTGATGATACTATTATATTTCATTCACTTGGGCTTGAAGAGCTCAAAAAGATCGTGGATATTCAGCTTGGCAGACTCCATAAGTTACTTGGAGATAAAAAGATCAATCTCACACTCACTGAGGCAGCCAAGGCATCCCTTGCAATAGAGGGATATGACCCTGTGTTCGGGGCAAGGCCGCTGAAGCGCATTATCCAGAGATCTCTGCAGGACCCGCTTGCTATGAAGATTTTAGATGGAACTATAAAAGAGGGAGAGACAGTTGTTGTTGACGTGAGGGATGGAGTTATGGAGTTCAGGAAGGGATAATTTGACAATATGCGGCCTGTAATAGCTATAACAGCTAAGACAGAAGAATTAAGAAACAGGCAGCAGATCACACTGCCAGATGCCTATGGAAAGGCGATAGAAGATGCAGGCGGAGTATCTATCATACTTCCAATAATAAGTCATAAGTCAAATATAACATCTCTTGCCGGATATGCAGACGGCTTCCTGTTCAGCGGCGGTGATGATATACGGCCTGGATATTATGGTGAAGAACAAATTTTAGATCTCACCTTATCCTCTGATGAGCGGACAGAATTTGAAATAGCCCTGCTTAACGAAGTGATCCGTCTTAAAAAGCCTGTGCTCGGGATCTGCCTCGGTGCACAGTTAATAAACGTAGCCCTCGGTGGCAGCCTTTACCAGGACATACCGACTCAGGTTCCTGCTCCCCTCGATCACAGGTCGGTGCATAATGTATTGATAAAAAAAGGAACTCTCCTTTATAGAATATTTAATGCCCCCCCTCCTTTGATGGGAGGGGGGGAGGGGGAGCAGGTATTTTCGGGTGAAATCCCTGTTATCAGCGCACATCACCAGGGGATCAAGTCTTCCGGTAAAGGACTGATCGTCAGCGCCTCGTCTTCTGATGGTGTCGCAGAAGCAATAGAGATTACTGATTACCCCTTTCTTGTCGGGGTACAATGGCATCCGGAGAGGATATTGGAAGACAAATATACACAGAGGTTGTTTAATGCCTTTATATATAGTGCAAGGAAAAGTAATAGGAGAGAGTAATAGCATTAATAGGAAGTTAAATGGGCCTGGCATTGGAGATTGTCTTATCACTTCTTCTCTTCAGGTGGTTTCATGGTCCTGAAATTATAGAATAATAATAAGTCATAGATTATCTTCATACCACCTGCCATAAAAAATGGCATGCTCAATAGTGCAGGAGATGCAAGGAAAACACCGCTTAAGGCAGGTGATAACGATGAACCAACTGAACGGGCTATGTTTGTAATACCTGCTGCG
>Ga0209343_10004100_pt1 | contig 18073 bp, 20 predicted proteins | sample RifCSPlowO2_02_FD_184026 | JGI IMG/M metagenome (GOLD analysis project Ga0209343, IMG submission 184026) | Groundwater microbial communities from Rifle, Colorado - Rifle CSP2_plank lowO2_0.2 (SPAdes) (version 2) | ecosystem: Environmental > Aquatic > Deep subsurface > Groundwater | place... | reverse complement strand
GCCTCTGCTCGAGGCTGTCGAAAGGTTATCGCCAGCGCGTGGGATTGGCGCAGGCGCTCATTCACAACCCCGACGTGCTGATTCTCGACGAACCGACGGCGGGACTCGACCCCAAGCAGATCATCGAGACCCGACAGCTGATCAAGGACCTCGCGGGCGATCACACCGTCATCCTCAGCACGCACATTCTTCCCGAGGTGGCGCAGACGTGCCACCGGGTGGTCATCATCAACAAGGGACGGGTGGTCGCCGTCGATACGCCGTACAACCTCACCGCGCGGCTGCACGGCTCGGAGACAATGTACGTGCAGCTCGATGCGAACGGTGCCGACGTCGGCAGCACGCTCGGACGGGTGGCCGGCGTCACGCGGGCAGTCGAAGCCGACCGCCGCGAGGGCGTTGTCGGGTACGAGATCGAAAGCGACCATGGCCGCGACATCCGGCGCGACCTCGCCCGCACCATCGTGGCCAACGGCTGGGGGCTGCTCGAGATGCGGCCCATGCGCATGAGTCTCGAGGAGATTTTCCTCTCGCTCACGACTGAAGAAGGGCCGGCGGCGGCCGCAGGAGAAACGGCGAATGAGTAATATCCTCGCGATTGCCCAGAAGGAGCTGAAGTCGTATTTCGCGTCCCCCATCGGGTACATCGTGATTGGGATGTTCTCGCTGTTGTACGGATTTTTCTATTTCGTCATGCTCCAGTACTTCATGCGGGTCAGCATGCAACAGATGATGGGCGGCCCGCAGTCGTCGGTGAACATCAACGAAGTCATGCTTCGGCCGATGCTGCAGAACGTGACGGTGATCGTCCTCTTCGTCCTCCCGATGGTGACCATGCGCACCTACTCGGAGGAGAAGCGTTCGGGAACGATCGAACTGCTGCTCACCTCGCCCCTGACTGACTTTCAGATCATCATGGGCAAGTTTCTGGGCGCGCTGACGCTCTACGCCGCGATGCTTGGGGTGACGCTGATTCACCTCGCCATTCTGTTCATCTACGGCAACCCGGAATGGAAGCCGCTCGTGACCGCCTACCTGGGGCTGCTGCTGCTCGGGAGCTGCTTCATTTCCATGGGGCTGTTCATTTCGAGCCTCACGAAAAATCAGGTCGTCGCCGGCGTCGTGACGTTCGGCATGGCGCTGCTGCTGTGGGTCATCAGCTGGCTGGGTAGCTTCCAGACGGGCACGATTGGCACGCTCGCCACGTACTTGTCGCTCATCGATCACTTCGACGACTTCTCGAAGGGCATCCTCGATACGACGCATCTCGCCTACTATCTGAGCTTTGTGACATTCGCCCTCTTTCTGACCGCCAGGTCGGTCGACAGCGAACGGTGGCGCGGCTAATGACAACTCGAATTTTCAACATCATCGGCTGGCTCGGGACGGCGTGCGTGTTCGCAGCCGTGGCAGTCCGCTTCGGCCTCCCCGCTCAGGATCGATACGCGTACTACCTGGCGTGGGCGGGCCTCGGCTGCATGATCGTCTACACGCTGAGCCAGTGGCGCGAGATCGCGCGCGTGTTCTCGCGGCGGCAGGCGCGCCAGGGCACGCTGGCAGCGACCAGCGTCCTCATCGTCCTCGCCATCCTCGTGGCCGTCAATTACATCGCGAAACAGCAGAGCAAGCGCTGGGACCTGACGGCCGCCAAGCAGTACACGCTGTCGGATCAGAGCCGGAACATCCTGGCCAAGCTCGACGCGCCGCTCCAGATCCTCGTGTTCGACCGGGAAGCCGAATTCCAGCGCTTCCGCGACCGACTCCGGGAGTACGAGTCCGGCTCGAAGCAGGTGACGACCGAGTACATCGATCCGGACAGAAAACCCGCCGTCGCGCAGCAGCACGCCGTGCAGCAATACGGCACGATGGTCCTGAACTACAAGGGCCGCGTGGAGCGGGTGACCGCCGATGCCGAGCAGGACATCACGAACGGCATCATCAAGGTCGTGACCGGGCAGCAGCGGAAGGTGTACTTCACGCAGGGTCACGGCGAAAAAGACTCGACCTCGTCGGAACGCAGCGGCTACAACGCCATCGGCGAGGCGTTGAAGCGCGAGAACTACCTGGTCGAACCGCTCGCCATCGCCCAGCGCGGTTCGATCCCCTCGGACGCGGCCGCCGTTGTCGTCGCCGGTCCGGCGGTTGATTTCTTTCCGCAGGAAATCGACGCGCTCAAAACGTACCTGGCGACCGGCGGCAAGCTGCTGCTGGCGCTGGATCCGCCGCAGAAACCCGACAGTCCGCCGCTGACCAACCTGGTCGCGCTCGCGCGTGAGTGGGGCGTCGAGGTCGGCAACGACGCCATCCTCGACGTCAGCGGCATGGGTCGGCTCTTCGGCGCGTCCGAAGAAGTGCCGGTCGCAGTCAGTTATCCGACCCACCCCATTACCGAGCGCTTTAGCATCATGACGGCGTACCCGCTGGCACGTTCAGTCACACCGGTCAGCGGCGGCGCCGAAGGACGGACGGCCCGGACCATCGTCGAGACCGGCCGCGGCAGCTGGGCCGAGAGCGACGTCAAGAGCGTCCTCCAGGGACGGCCCGTCAAGATGGAGGAATCCGGCGGAGACAAGCCGGGGCCCGTTTCGATTGCGGCGGCGGTGTCAGCCGCGGTCGGCAACACGGACCCGGCCAAACCGGCAGAGACTGATGCAGCGAAACCGGAAACGCGGGTCGCCATATTCGGCGACTCGGATTTCGCATCGAACGCCGCGGCCGGCATCTCGGGCAACGTCGACCTGTTCATGAACACGGTTGGATGGCTCTCCCAGCAGGAAAATCTGATCTCCGTTCGACCGAGGGAAGCCGCCGACCGCCGGATCACGCTGACGGCGGGGCAGCAGCTCCGGATCAACTGGCTCGCGCTCGCCATTATTCCAGGCTTCATCTTCAGCGCGGGCATCGCGCGGTGGTGGCGGAGGCGTTAAATGCGGGGTCTGCGATCGACAATTGCGCTGTTCGTGGTCCTGATCGGGCTGGGCGCCTACATCTATTTCGTCACCTGGAAGCAGCCGGCGCAGGACTCCGGTTCGAAACTGGAGAAAGTGTTCACGTCGGTGCAAGCCGACCAGCTCGACGAGCTGAAGCTGAAGGCGGAGTCGGGCGACGTCACCACGCTGAAGAAAACGTCGGGCGCGTGGACGCTGGTCGCCCCGGTTGCCGCAGCGGCGTCCGAGACGGATGTGTCGAGTGTCGCGAGCGCGCTGAGCGGACTGGAAATCGAGAGGGTCATCGACGAGAATCCGACCGATGTCAAGGATTACGGCCTCGAGACGCCGCGCCTCGAAATCGATTTCAAGGCGGGCGGGGGCCAGTCTTCGGGCCGCCTGATCGTCGGCAGCAAGACGCCGACCGGGGCCAGCATGTACGCCCGCCGCAACGACGAGAAGCGGGTGTTCCTGATCCCCGAGTACCAGAACCTGCCGCTCAATAAGTCCACATTCGATCTGCGTGACAAGGCGCTGATCAAGATTGAACGCGACAAGATCGACGGCCTGGAGATCAACGTCGTCAACGTCGGCGGCAGCGCAGGCCCGGCCCTTCAGCTCGTAAAGGCCGGCAGCGAGTGGAAGCTGACGAGACCGCTGGAGGCCAGAGCCGATTCGGGATTGGTCGATGCGCTCCTGGGCCGGGTCGAGACAGCACAGATAAAATCAGTCGTGGCGGATAACGCGACGACAGCCGATCTGAAGAAGTACGGTCTCGAGAGACCTGAGATCACGGTGACCCTCCACCTGGGAGGCGCCCGCGCCACGCTGGCCTTCGGCGGCAAGGCCGGTGCCGACGCCCTCTATGCGCGGGATGCGTCCAAGCCCATCGTTGTGACCGTCGACAATTCGCTCGCCGACGACGCCAGGAAGAGCGCCCAGGACTACCGCCGCAAGGAAGTGTTCGAGTTCCGCGCGTTCAACGCGACGCGCGCGGAATTCATCCGTGGGAGCCAGACCATCGTCTTCGAGCGGGTCAAAGGCCCGGGCGAAGCCGCCCCGGATACGTGGCGCCGCGTCAGTCCAAATCCAGCTGACGCCGACAGGAGTAAAGTGGAAACCCTGCTGGCGGAACTGGCCGATATGCGCGCAACGTCCTTTCTCCCTTCCACGGCCCGGACCGGCCTCGATTCGCCGGCCCTGACAGTCGTCGTCAGTTTCGACGAGGGGAAGAAGCAAGAGCGCGTGGGCTTCGGCAGGAACGGCCAGGATGTGTTTGCCCTCGTCCCTGGCCAGCCTGGCGCCGCGAAGACCGACGCCGAACAATTCATCGAAGCCAATAAGACGCTCGATGAGCTGGCAAAATGATCGCGGCCGCGATCGTCGCGGCACTGCTCGTCGCGGGTTGTAGCCGGGCGCCCCAGCCCGTCGTCGCCGCCACCGGTCCCGCGCGAAGCGCCGTGAATCGGCTTCAGCGGGACATCAACAGCCTGATTGCCGCAACCGCCGACCGCACCACCTGGGGCGTGCTCGTGAGATCGCTGGCCACCGACGCCACGCTGTACGCCCTGAACCCGCGCAAACTGCTGCGACCCGCGTCCAATGTCAAGATCGCCACGCTGGCAGCCGCCGCCGACCAGCTCGGCTGGGACCATTCCTATGACACCCGGCTGTTCGGTGTGGGAACCCTCCACCCCGGGTACCTCGAGGGCGATCTCATCGTCGTCGGCTCCGGCGATCCCACCATCGACGACTGGGACGGCGCCGCGACGCGCTTGTTCCAGAGCTGGGCCGAACAGCTGAAAGCGAAGGGCATCAGCGTGATCGGCGGACGAATCGTCGGCGACGACAACGCGTTCGAGGATGAAACGCTCGGAGCGGGCTGGGCGTGGGACGATCTGAGCGGAAGCTTCGCAGCCGGCGTCGGCGCGCTGCAGTTCAATCAGAACACCGCCCGCCTCACTATCACGCCCGCTGCCGATGTGGGGCAGCCGCCCATTGTCGGGGTCGCCGCTCCCGGTGCGCCGGTCGCTCTGAATAACCAGTTGGCGACCGCCGCCGCCGATACCGCTCCCGGGATCGCGATCCGCAGATTACCGGGCAGTCCCGTGGTGGACCTCCGCGGATCGGTTCCGCTCGGCGGCGGACCCGTCTTCCGGAATGTCTCGGTGGACAATCCCACCCAGTACTTCGTGAACCAGCTTCGCGACGCGCTCGAGGCGAATGGCGTGGATGTGTTCGGGCCCGCCGTCGACATCGACGCGCTCGCGGAAGCCCCGAAACGTGAAGGAGCGGCGCTGCTGCTCACCCACCGCTCCCCCCCCTTGTCGGTGCTGGCGGTCACGATGATGAAGCTGAGTCAGAACCTGTACGCCGAAACATTCCTGAAGACGCTTGGGGGGCGCGATCGACCCGCGACCAGCGACGCGGGACGGATCGCGGTCCAGTCGACCCTGACAGCGTGGGATGTCGACCCCGCCGATGTGGTGGTCGCTGACGGTTCCGGATTATCGCCATACGACCTGGCGACCCCTCGCGCGATCGTCGCGGTCCTGACGCACATCGCGCGTGACGAGCGGCTGCGCGGGCCGTTCGAGGCGTCCCTGCCCATCGCGGGCCGGGACGGCACGCTGTCGCTCCGGATGCGGGGAACGGCGGCGGAAGGCAATGCACGCGCGAAGACGGGATCGCTGCTGAACGCGCGGGCGATCTCGGGTTACGTGCGCTCGGCGGACGGCGAGCCGCTGGTGTTCTCGATCCTCGCCAATAACTTCGGGCGCGCGGCCGGCGCCGCCGAGGCGGCCGAAGACGCCATCGTCGTCCGGCTGGCTGAATTTTCTCGGCAATGAGCGCCCCCTTTCGGTGAGCGCCGAGGCCCAGCCAGTCACGCTCGGGCGCCAAGGAGCGCGCGTCGGGCTTCGTCGAGAATCGCTTCCGCGCCCCCGGTGAGGCCGCCGGCCTGAGCCAGATCGGGCTTGCCGCCGCCCTTCCCCCCAAACCTCGCCGTCAAGCCGGATACGACGTGGTCTGAGGCCATATCGATGCCCTGAGACCTGGCGACGACGACCAGATTCGGCGTCGTTGGGGACACCAGCACCACGACATATCCAGGTCGCGCCACGACCGCGGATGCCGTCGCCTTCAGGCCGATGGCATCGCCGTCGACGGCGCGGAGCACGAGCCGGCCCAGCGCGGTCGGCTCCGCTTCGGCGGCCAGGTGCTGGGCTCGATAGTGCGCCAGCTCGGTCTGGAGCAGCCCTGCGGTGCGCCGCAGGGTCTTCGTTTCCGCCTGGAGCCGCTCGATGGCCCCGGGGAGGTCTCCCGTCGATGCAGACAGGATCCGGCCTGCGGCGTCCGTCGTGTCCCTGAGTGACCGAAACCGGCCGAGCGCGCGCCGACCGCACAGAAATTCGACGCGCTGGCCGCCCTTGAACCGCTCCCATCCGCCGATGGCGACGAGGCCGACCTCGCCCGTCCGGGCCACGTGCGTCCCACCGCAAGCGGACAGGTCAAAGGCCTCGATATCGATCAGGCGGAGCGTGCCTTCACGGAGCGACTCCTTTCTGAGCGGCAGGCGCCCCGCTTCCTCCGCGGTCATGAACCGGATCGCCACGGGCCTATTCTCCCAGACAATCCGATTTGCCTCGGCTTCGGCGGCCGCAATCTCCGTCAGCGTCGTCTCGCGCGCGAGATCGATCGTGGACCGATCGGCGCCCAGATGAAAACCGACCGTCCGCACGCCGAAAAGCCGATCGAATGCGGCGGACAAGAGATGCTGGCCGGTGTGCTGCTGCATGTGATCGAAGCGACGCGTCCAGTCGATGACACCGCGAACGTGCGCGCCGACCTGCAACGCATCGCCGGCCTCGACAACGTGCGAGATGCTGCCATCGCTTTCGTCGAGGACCTCGACCACGCGCGGGCCGCCGAGTGTCCCGGTGTCGTAAGGCTGGCCTCCGGAAGTGGGATAGAAGCAGGTGCGGTCCAGCCGCACGCGCGCGCGCCCGCCGACCGACGCGACGCCCAGGACCGTTGCATCGAATGCGCGGCTATACGGATCGGTGTAGTAGAGCCTGTCGGTCATCTGTGGTGTCATCGCCCGCATCTCCCGCAGGCAGCTCGAAGAAGAAGGTCGCGCCGCCCCATTCGTTGCTCCGGTGGCCGATCGCGCCGCCGTAGGAATCGATGATGCCGTAGCTCACGGACAGACCGAGACCCGTGCCTTTGCCGACCGGCTTGGTCGTGAAGAAGGGCTGAAACAACTTGGGTTCGTCCTGCGCCGTCACGCCGGGGCCGTCGTCGAGCACTTCGAGCCTGACCTTCTTCCCGACGTCAAAGAGCCGAATCAGGATGCGGCCTCCCGAACCTGATGCCTCGATTGACTGTTGCGCATTGATCACGAAGTTCAGGATGACCTGCTCGAGCTCGGTGAAACTCGCGTGAACCTTCCGCCCCGTTTCCTCCTGAACTTCGAGGGCGATACCGGACAGCTGCAGATTCCCCCGCCGGATCTGGACGACCTCAGCGATGACATGCCTCAAATCGACCTGCGTCGCCTGACCCGACTGCTGCGCGCTGAACCGCGACAGGTTTCTGATAATCTCCCGGGCGCGCCCACTTTGTGTCTTCACGAACACGATTTCCTCGAGCACCTCAGGGTGCAGCCCCTGGCGGCGCTCGAGGAGCTCGGATGTCCCGAGAATGGCCTGAAGCGGATTGTTCAGCTCGTGTGCGACACCGGAGACGAGAAGGCCGACCGCGGCGAGCCGCTCCTGTCGCACAACCTGACGCTGAAGAGACTGGAGCGTCTCGTTCATCTTGCGGTCCTGACGCATCCGTCGATCGAGCGCATCGCGGGCGTCGCGCAGGTTCGCCGCCATGGTGACGAACGCATCCTGCAATTGCGCGAACTCGAGGCTCGCCGCGCGGGCGACGGCAGGAGGCGACAGGTCGCCATCCGCAATCCGCTGCGCCGCGGATCGAAGGCGATCCACATTCCGCGCCGTGACGTGCGCAAACCAAAGAGAGAGTAGCAGGAACGCCGCGACTCCCGACACCGCGATCGACAGATTCCGGCGCCACAGCGGGATGAATCGGCCGGCAGCGACGGTCCTCGGAATGCCGACGCTGAGCGACCACTCGCCGTGAGCGACGCCGGCGTCGCCATAGAAACGTTCGACGTCGTCGATGCCGGACCGCCGGGACGTCGCCACCGGATCGCCGGGTGCTCGGGCGGGGTCACCGGCGGTCGACCCGGCGAACGCCTCCGCATCCCCGCTGCGCACAACGACGCGGCCCGAGCGATCGGTGACGGTCACGACGGATCCTTCGGGCAATGGAATGCCTGCAAGAACGCTCTGAAGGCGCGCGAGGTTGACCGCGAGGCCGATGACCCCCACCACGGAACCGGTGTCGTCGCTGACCGGGTACCCGAACACCACGGTCAGCGTTCCGCTGATCGGGTCCGGAGCGATCCCATCGACGACTCGACTTCCGGCGAGTGCAACCTGACGCACGTACGAACGATCCGGAGAGGCGACTGCGGGCACCGGAAGCTCTGGCGCGGCTCCTGCGGGGACGCCGTTCGTGTCGGTCAACAGGATACTCAGCAGCAGGGGCTGCTCGCCGAGAATGCGGGCGAACACTCGACTGGACTCCTCCCGGTTGAGCGCCATGACAGGATGATGGCGGACGAGCGAGATGGCGAGTGAGTCGAGCGCGTCGAAGCTGTGATTCAGGAAGGCGGCCGCGGTCACGGCAACCGATTCCGCCTGTTCGCGCACCTCGGCCTGCCGTTCGCCACGCGTGCGGCTGGCAGACCACAGAATTGCCGTGATGAGCGGAGCCAGCACCAGACCGGTGATCACCAGCACCTGGCGGCGTACCGGCTGCTGTTTGAGAATCAGCAAAGGATTTCCGGGTGATTCTAACGCAGGAGCACGGGATCGGCCACGCCCGCTTCGGCGAACCCTCTGGCGCGAATGGCGCAGCTGTCACAGCGGCCGCACGGCACACCCTCCGCGCTCGGATCGTAGCAGCTGTGCGTCAACCCGTAGTCGAGCCCGAGTTCCAGGCCCCGCCGGATGATGTCGGCCTTGCTCAGTGCGATGAGCGGCGTGAACACGCGGAACCGGGCGCCCTGAACGCCGGCCCGCGTCGCAAGCGCGGCCAGCGACTCAAACGCGCATATGAATTCAGGACGACAGTCGGGATAGCCGGAATAGTCGAGCGCATTGACGCCCATGACGATGTCGCGGGCGTCGATCGCCTCGGCCCAACCGAGCGCAAGCGAGAGGAAGATCGTGTTGCGCGCGGGCACATACGTGATGGGGATCTCCGGACCGGACAGATCGCGATCGCGCGGAACCGGCGCCGCGGAGGTCAGCACGGATCCGCCGATTCCACGGAGATCAACGTCGAGTTGGAGATGTTCGGCCACTGCGAGCGCCGCCGCCACCCGCTCTGCCGCGGCAATCTCGCGCTGATGACGCTGGCCGTACCGCACGGTCAACGCGTAGAGGTCGTACCCCCGCGACCTGGCGATCGCGCCGGCCGTGTAGGAGTCGAGCCCGCCGCTCAATAACACGACCGCTCGCATCATTCCACGACTCTCCGACTCACCACGTCGAGACCTTCACACCCCACGCGCCGCCGGCGACCAGATGTACTTGTGGAGCTGCAGCTGCAGTCGCGCGGCCACGCCGTCGGCGAGCATCCATTCCGACAACAGACGCGGCTCCAGGACACCGTGCACGGGCGACAGCAGAATCGCCGCCGCGCGGGACGCGAGATCGTAGCGATTGACGACGTCGCAGGCAAACTCGTAGTCCGCTCGGTCCCTGATGACGAATTTGACCTCGTCGTGCGGCTGCAGGGCCTCGAGATTACGCCAGTCGTTCCTGTCGGCCTCTCCACTGCCCGGACACTTCACGTCGACAATCTTCACGACGGCCTTCGGCACCCGCGTGATCGGCCGGTGGCCGCCGGTTTCCAGCATCACCGTGCGCCCACGCGCCAGCAGCCGTTCCATCAGCGGATAGACGTCGTCCTGTAGGAGCGGCTCCCCTCCGGTAATCTCGACGAGCGGGCACTCGTACCGATCCACTTCGGCGATCACATCGTCGAGTGACCGCTTGACTCCTTCGTGAAAGGCGTACGACGTGTCGCACCAGGAGCAGCGAAGGTCGCAGGCGGTCAGGCGCACGAACACGCAGGGACGGCCGACGCGCGTCGACTCGCCCTGAATCGAGTAGAAGATCTCGTTAACGGTTAACATGGAAATTGCGGACTCTATTATCCTACGCTCGTGTCAACCATCCGTGTGGGCACCTCCGGCTGGCATTACCCCGCCGGTCGAGGCACGTGGAACGGCGTGTTCTATCCGCGGCGCCGTGCCGGTGGACGGCCGTTCGACGAGCTCGCGTACTACGCCGAGCACTTCGATACCGTCGAGGTCAACTCTACGTTTTACGGTCAGCCGCGGGCGGACGTGACGCGCGGCTGGGCCGAACGCACGCCGGCTGGCTTCGAGTTCTCGATCAAGTTGTATCAGAAATTCACGCACCCCCGGATGTTCAGGGACAGGCTCCGACATGCTCTGCCAGAGCCGGAGACCTCCGAACCGGATGACCTCCTGAATGCCCTCGCCCGCCCGAACCAGACCGACCTCGACGAGTTTCGGCGCGGGCTCGACCCGCTCGCTGAGCGCGGAAAGCTGGGTGCGCTCCTGGCGCAATTCCCTCCGAGCTTCAAGAACGGCGAAGCGGAACGGGCCTACCTCGCCGATCTGCTTCGTGCGTTGAACGGCTACCGTGTCGCCGTCGAACTCCGGCACAAAAGCTGGAGTGATAGCTTCGGCGAGACACTGGCGCTGCTGAACGCGTTCGACGCGGCGTGGACGCAGATTGACGAGCCGAAGTTCCGCTTCTCCATCAGACAGAACTACATGCCGAATGTACGTGGCTTCTATTACATGCGGCTGCACGGCCGGAACGCGGCCAAGTGGTGGCAGCACGAACACTCGGAAGATCGCTACGACTACTTGTATTCGGCTGGGGAATTGAAGGAGTTCACCGATGCCGCGGACGCTGCACGCCACATCGTCAAGAAGCTCTATCTGTACGCGAACAACCACTTCTCGGCCAAGTCTGTCGCCAACGCCGCGATGATCAAACGGCAGCTGGGCGAACCGCTGGAAGGCGACTACCCGCCGGAGTTCGTGCAGCGGTACCCCGAGCTGGCCGGCGTGGTGCACGCGAGCGGTCTGCCGATCACAGGTCCGCCTAGGGCCTGATGTACACCCGGGTGATGAGGTCGCCGACCTGCAGCCTCGGCGGCACGTCCTCGCCTTCGACGACCTGACCAAAGACGGCGTAGCGACCGTCGAGATCGCGGCGGTTCTCCAGCGTCACGTAGATCTGGCTGTCAGCTCTCGCGGGATCACCCATGTGCGCCATTGCCACGGCGCCTGGCCTGTGCGCCCGTCGCTTCGTTATTTCTGCCACGCCGACGGGGTTTCCGCTCGCGGCCGCGCGGCCCCGGCCCCACACACTGCGTTTGTCCAGATCCCGAGTCTGGGGATCCCCGAACTGCACGACGAAACCGGCGAGCGCGCGGTGCACGCGCTGGCCATCGTAGAAACGCGCGCGGACGAGCGCCAGCACGTGTTCGACGGTCAGGGGCGCGTCGTTGGGAAACGTGGCGAAGGCGAACGTTCCTTTGATCGTCTCGACGACCACGATCGGATTGCCGCTTCCAGCCTGTTCGGACGAACCGCTGACGGGAGCGAGCGCGCACGCAGCCAGAAGGCCGGCCGTCGCCAGTCGCCACGCGGAGATCCTCATTTGACCGGTGCCGGAAGTGTCACGTCTCACGTCTGAAGACTCAGTGGGAGCGTGACGCCGACGCGCGGGCAGAGCGGCCGTATCACGCACTCCTGGCAGCGCGGGTACACCGGTCGACACACGTTCTGTCCCCAGGTCACCAGATAGAGGTTGATGTGCGGCCAGAACCTGAAGGGCGTCGCACGGTACAAGGCCTGTTCGGTCTCGTCCGGCGTGCGCGTACGGACCCATCCCAGCCGGTTCGAGATCCGATGGACGTGGGTGTCGACGCAAATATTCCGCTCACTGCTGAATGCCAGGATCAGGACGAGGTTCGCCGTTTTTCGGCCAACCCCGGGCAGCATCAGCAACTCCTCCATCGTCGACGGCACGTGCCCATCGAAGCGCTCGACCAGCATTCGGCACGTCGCCCGCACGTGCTTCGCTTTCTGACGATAGAAGCTCACCGGGTAGATCAACCGCTCCAGCTGTCTGGCCGTCAGCCTCGCCATCGTGCGGGGCGTCCGCGCCAATCTGAACAGACGCGTGGAGGCCGCAAGGGTCGTCGCGTCCTGCGTGCGCGCAGAGAGCAGCGTGGCGATGAGGACCTGAAAGGGATCCTCCTCCTGGCTCTCCGATATCTTTTCGACAGCCGGGAGGTCCAGCCCGTCTATGGCGCGCGCGAGCTCGCTCATGACGGCCTCGACCTGTCTGACTGATGGGGTGCGCTTCACGTGACTCGGGGACTTCAACCCTAGGATTTCCGGAACCTCAGATTTCAGGCTGCGGAACTGTCAGTGCCCGTAGGACAGGCAGTATTCGCAGTGATTGCAGCGGACGCTCGGTTCGATCAGACAGGCGCCGTCGCCATCGCCGCCGCGCGCCAGCGGCAGCGTCCCATGGCTGGCATGGGCACGCCAGCGCTCGACGACCGAGGCTCGATGAGGCTCCGGTCGCAGGTGTCTGGCGACCGCCTGCCGGACCAGCGTGCGCAGTTCGTCGTCCGTCACAGCACGTACCGATCTGCCACGGGATCGCAGTCGACCGAATCGACGATGCCGACAATGGCCGCGTCGACCGGCGCGGCCTTCCTGCCAAGCGCCTCACCCGCGGCGCGTCCTTCGAACACCACGAGCACTCGTTCGCGCACGCCGGCGCCCACGCCGTCGACCGCCAGGACCGCGCCGCCACGGGGCGTGTCGTCGAGATTCAGCGGCTGCACGAGCAGCAGCTTGGCCCCCTCGAACTTGCGGTGCTTCTGCGTCGCCACAACGGTTCCGATCACGCGCGCGATCTGCATCTAAGGACTCACGGAATCAGCGGGCGGCGCCTTCATCGTTCTACCGTCCAGTGATCCACAATGCCCACGATTCCGGCGTCGACCGGAGGTTCAGACGGGTAGAACGGAAAGGCCGCCTCCTTGCCGCGCACGAAGAACACGTTCTCGCCGACGCCCGCGCCGACGCAGTCTGCGGCCACGAGAGGCCGCCCGGCGGGCTGATGTTCAGGCGTGAGCGGCTGCACGACGAGCAGCGCGATGCCGACCAGCGCCCCATCTTTGCAGGTCGCGACGACTTTGCCGATGACGCGGGCTAGTTGCATTCGTCGGTGACCACGGGACCCGTTTCTCTACTCCTGTATTTCGACGGCATCGACGATGCCGACGATCGCCGCATCGACGGGACAATCCTTCATCCCCGCCGCCATCCGGGCTGAACTGCCGCTGACGATGAGGACGGTTTCACCGACGCCGGCATCGACCGTATCGACGGCGACGAGGTATGTGCCTTCGGCCTTGCCGCGGGGATCGATGGGCCGCGCGACCATCAGCTTGTTGCTGACCAGGCGCGGATCTTTTCGCGTCGCGACGACAGTCCCGACGACTTTCGCTAGAAGCACCGACTACGCTTTCGTGCTCGCGGATTTGCCAATCGGCAGCGCCTCCTCGAGGTTGGCGTGCGGCCTGGGAATAACATGAACCGAGACAAGCTCGCCGACACGCCGCGCCGCCGCCGCGCCCGCGTCGGTAGCAGCCTTCACAGCCGCGACATCACCACGTACGATGGCGGTCACGTAACCGGCGCCGATTTTCTCCCAGCCGACGAGCGTGACCTTCGCCGCTTTGACCATCGCGTCGGCGGCTTCAATCATCGCGACCAGGCCCTTCGTTTCGATCATCCCAAGCGCCTCACCCATTACGATCTCCTTCAGGGATTAGCGGTTGGGGATGAGCCCCAACCATTGACCCCAATCCGTACACGTGTCCTATCTCAGGCTGCGGATGGCTTCTTCAATGAGAGCGGAGAGTTCGCGGTATGTTAACCGAATTTCGGCTTCCTCACCGCCTGGCGTGCCAGAAATGGGATCGCACGAGTCCAGCAAATCCGGCACGAGGCGCATCCCGCCGCCCGCCGGCGCCTGGACGACCTGACACGTCGCGACGTCGTCGGTACGGCCGTCCTGGCTGTCGCTCCCCTCCTGCGCCGTTGGATCGGGACAGATTGGCGCCGGTGCCGTGATGCCGTACGTCCCGCGCAGCTCCTGAAGCCGCAGCACCTCCTCGCGCGCGATCAGGTTCTCGCGGCCCAGCAGGCGCGCCACCAGGCTGATTTTCGCGAAGTGCTCGATCGTTTCCATCTTGTAGTATGCGCTGAACAGATCGCCGCCCACGGTCAGAGCGCCGTGGTTCGCGAGCAGCATGCCGTCGTGGGCCCTGATGTACTTGCGCACCGCCGCGGGCAGCTCCGTCGTCGAGGGCGTGGCGTACTCGGCAATGGGAATGCTGCCGAGAGTGGTCAGGACTTCAGCCAGCACCGCGCGGTCGAGCGGAATGCCTGCGACCGCAAACCCGGTTGCAATCGGCGGATGCGCGTGCACCACGGCCTGGACGTCCGGGCGCTGGCGGTACACCTCGAGGTGCATCAGCATCTCGCTCGACGGATCGCGGTCGCCTTGCAGCTTCCGTCCGTCCAGATCGGTGACGCACATCATGTCGGGCGACATAAACCCTTTGCACACGCTCTTGGGGGTCACGAGCAGGCGATCGCCGCCGTAGCGGACGCTGATATTGCCGTCGTTCGACGCGGTATACCCGCGCGCGTACAGTCGGCGCCCCACCTCGACGATTTCGGCGCGCAGCGAGGATTCGGTGGTCATTTCATGCGCAAGCGGTACTTGTCGCGGCAGTTGTCGGAGCAGAAATGCACGCGGTCGGAACCCTCCATCAGCAGCACCGCGCGATCGGGCACCACAAAGGTCCCGCAGACCGGATCGCGCACCATCGCCACACCGCGCTCGGGCACGCGCGTTCGGCGCGTGGTTCCCGTCATACCTTCCATGAAACCGGCGAACAGACGGGAGATCGCGCGCGCCAGGAATGCGACGAGCAGGAACAGCAGGATGTAACGCACGAGCATCAGGCACCCGGCTTCGTGCCCTGGTTCGAATGCGCCCCACGCAGGCTGTCGAGCGCGCGCCGGGCTGCCTGTCCCTCGGGACTCTCCGGCGCAACCTTGATGACCTGCTCCCACGCCTGCTGCGCGCCTTCCAGATCCTGCTTGCCAAACGCCTTGACGACGCCGACGTTGAGGAGCGTCTTGGCGTGCCCCTGGTCGATCTTCAGCGACCGGGCGAACTGCTCCAGCGCCCTGTCCGGCTGATTGGTGTAGTAGTACGAAACGCCGAGATCCGTGCTGACGTCGACGTCGTTCGGCGTAAGCCGCAGCGCGTCGCTGTACCACTTGATCGCCTCGTCGTAGCGCTCGGCATCGAAGTACAGGTTGCCGAGCTGCACGCGGGGCACCGCGTTCGACGGCTCACGCTCGGCCACGGAGGTGAACGCCTTCACCTGAGCCTGGTCGAGGACCCTCGCGGCGGGGCCGGAGGTCGGCGCAGCCTGCGCGGCCGGTGTCGGCGGGCGCACCGCAGCCTGCTGGGTGCCGATGATCCACCCGGCGATGAGACCGAAGATAATTCCCGCGACGCCAAATGCGATTGCGTCTGATTTCATTGGTGAAGGTACCAGCCCTCAGCTGTCTCTCTCGGCTGTGAGCGCCCAGACAACTGCAGGAGGCAGCGCCGAGAGTGGGACGCTGACAGCCGAAAGGCGATCATAACAGCGTGGGTTGAAACCAGTCCACCCGCGCCTGCCCGGGATCGGAATCGCTCTTGAGCATCGTCGCGCCGTGCCCGGCGTCGTCGTCACCGCTCGGCGAGAACGGCCAGATACTCGCGGACCACCGTCTCCAGGCCCACGAACAACGCACGAGAGACAATCGCGTGGCCGATCGACACTTCGTCGAGGTGAGGGAGCGCGCGAAACAGGACGAGGTTGTCCAGGTCCAGATCGTGTCCCGCGTTGACCCCCAGGCCCAGCGACCGCGCAAGCCGCGCCGCGTCCGCGTAGAGCTCGAACGAACGGCGGGCGTGATCGGGCCCGCGCTCGAAGGCCCTGGCGAAGGGCTCGGTGTAGAGCTCCACGCGATCGGCGCCGACCGACGAAGCAAGGCGCACGCCTTCAGCCCGAGGATCGACGAACAGACTCACGCGAATGCCGTTCGATTTCAGCGTGTGGATCACACCCGGTAGGCTCTCGGCCTCCAGGCCGGGAGCCCAGCCCGCCTGACTCGTGATTTCGCCAGGCACAACGGGAACGAAGGTGCACTGATGTGGCCGGACCTTCAGGACCAGGGCCAGCAGGTCCGGCCTTGGATCGCCCTCGATGTTGTATTCGACGGTCGGACGCCGGGCTTCCAGTACGCGGGCGATGTCGCAGACGTCGTCGGGCGTGACGTGGCGGCGATCGGCGCGGGGATGCACGGTAATGCCGGCGGCGCCCGCCGCCAGACAGGCCGTCACGGCGTCGAGAAGCCGCGGCTCGCGGCCGCCGCGCGAATTGCGCAGCGTTGCGACTTTGTTGACGTTCACGCTCAGGCGGATCATGAAAGGCGCTGTGGGATCAACCCTCTCACCCGAGATGTTCTTTGACAGCGTTGACAATTTCCTGGGCCCACACCTGGATGTCCTCGTCGCGCCTGCCTTCGAGCATCACGCGCAGGACGGGTTCGGTGCCGGAATACCGGACGAGCAGCCGCCCCTGGCCTGCGACGAGCGATTCGACATGCGCGATGGCGGCCGCCACCTGCGGCACGCTCTGCAGATCGATCTGCTCGCGGACCCTGACGTTGACCAGGACCTGCGGATAACTGACCAGATCGCTCGCGAGGTCGGCCAGCGATCGGCCGGTGACGATGATCGTCCGCAGCACGTTCAGCGCGGTACACAACCCGTCGCCGGTAAACAGGTGGTCCGAAAAGATGATGTGACCCGACTGCTCACCCCCGAGCGACAGGTCGCGCGCGAGCATCTCCTCCGTCACGTATTTGTCGCCGACGGCGCATCGCACGAGATCGATCCCGAGATCGCGCAAGGCGATCTCCAGGCCGATATTGCTCATGACCGTTGCGACGATGGCGTTGCCCCTGAGCCGGCCTTCGGCCTGCAGCCGCCGCCCGCACATCAGCAGTACCTGGTCTCCGTTGACGATCGTCCCGCGATGATCGACGAAGATCGCGCGGTCGCCGTCGCCGTCGAAGGCCACGCCCATACGACAGCCGGCTTCAACCACGACCTCGGCGAGCAGCTCCGGGTGCGTCGACCCGCACTGCAGGTTGATGTTCCGCCCGTCGGGTCGATTGCCGATCACGACCGTCTCGAGCCCGAGTCTCTCGAGCAAGGCGGGAGCGACGGCCGTGGTCGCGCCATTGGCGCAGTCGACAGCCAGCTTGAATCCTTCGAGTGATTCGCTCCGCGGCAGCACCCCGCTCAGGTGATCCAGGTACGCGCCAGCGAGATCCACCTGCACGAGCGGCGTCGCCGCTCCTGCCCGCGCCTCCCACGACGGATCCGCGAGAATGACTTCGACCTGCCGCTCGACACGCTCGGTGAATTTCTCGCCGCGCCCGGAAAACACTTTTATACCGTTGTCTTCGAACGGATTGTGGGAGGCAGAAATGACGACGCCGGCATCGTACGCCGCGCTCTTCGTCAGATACGCGACAGCAGGCGTGGGCACGACGCCTGCGCTGGTGACGCGAGCGCCTTCGCCCGACGCGCCGAAGGCGAGCTCGGCTTCGATCCACCCGCCCGATTCACGCGTGTCGCGGCCGATCAGCAGTCTCGGCGATTCCGTCCCATGCGGCAGCGCGCGCACGAGCGCGGCGCCGAGCCGGCGGACCGTGGCCGCATCGAGCGGATTCTGGCCGGCGGTGCCCCGTACGCCGTCGGTGCCGAACAGCCGGGGGGGGCCGGCATCGCGCGGATGGC
>Ga0209343_10004099_pt1 | contig 18079 bp, 14 predicted proteins | sample RifCSPlowO2_02_FD_184026 | JGI IMG/M metagenome (GOLD analysis project Ga0209343, IMG submission 184026) | Groundwater microbial communities from Rifle, Colorado - Rifle CSP2_plank lowO2_0.2 (SPAdes) (version 2) | ecosystem: Environmental > Aquatic > Deep subsurface > Groundwater | place... | reverse complement strand
ATCTGCTCCTTGTCCACGCCTTCCACAAAAGCTGCTACGTCTTCCTTTAGTTTTGACTGCCGCGCATTAAATGCGAATTGCATTTCAGTCTTCCTCGTTCACAAGATAGTAGCGGACATCGCGTGTCCCTGTGGGATATCTCCGCCGTCGGCGAAGCCCGCTAAAAACCATCCGGAAGTTCGGTTGCGCCATTCACGATTGTCTCAGCCCTTCGCGTCCCCGTGACCTTCGAGGCCCGGCTTGTACAGGCCCTTGACGAAATCGCCGATACCCTGCTCGACCCAGGCGCCTTTCTGCAGAACAAACACCTCGTGTTCCTTGGCCACCGCGTAGCTGACAGCTGCATCCCAGGGCATTTCCAGCGATACCCGGTACGCGTCCTTGCACGCACGCAGCGCCACCGGATCCTTGCCGGCAAGTTCCCTGGCGAGCGCCATGGTCTCCGCTTCCAGTCGGGCGCGCTGCACCGATTGATTGACGAAACCGATCTCGGCTGCCTTCTTGCCGTCGAACCGTCGGCCCGTCATCGCATACAACAGCGCATCGCGCGGCCGCATCAAATTGGCGAGCGACTTGGAGACACTGCCGCCGGGAAACAATCTGAAATTGATCTCAGAAAGACCGAATTGTGCCTCGTCCGCGGCCACGGCCAGATCGCATCCTTCGACGATGGAAAAGGCGCCACCGAAGCAGTAGCCGTTCACCATTGCAATCGTCGGTTTCGGAAACTGGCGCAGCGTGCGGCCACGCCATTCGACGGCCATGCGAAGAATCCGGTCGTATTCGTCCGGCTTGCCCTTGAGTTCGTGAAAAAACTCCTTCAAATCCATGCCAGCGCAAAAGCTCTCTCCGGCACCCGTGATCACCAGGACGGCCGCATTCTCGTTGTAGCGCAACGCCTCCAGCGCCGCCGTCATGTCCATGTGCAGTTGCGGGTTCATCGCATTCTTCTTTTCCGGACGGTTGAGGATTACCTTCGCAACCTTGTCCTTGATCTCCACGAGCAATGTCTGATATCGCATCTCTTCTCCTCTCGCTGATTATGTTCGCCTCATTCAGTCCGTTCCTGCCATGCCTCAAAAGCCACCGGGCCAAGCTTCCGCTGTTGGTATTCTAGCCGCACACGCCGCGGGAAAAACAGATTGAGTTCCGAATCAACTGCGCCCAGACGGTGCAGCAATACGACAGCGGTCTGCGCGGTACGCAGATTTACATGGTTGAAAGCAGAATATGCGCGCAGTCGGTCGGGGAGTCGATGGTGTATGGGGGTGCACCTTGAGATCGATCGTCTTGAGCGTGCGGAACACCCGCGCCACCTCTATTAACTCAAAGATCCAGACGGTCAAGAAGGCCGCCTGCGGATTTCCCAGCTTCGGGGACCTCGATACTGCCATCTTTTTCCACTGCGGTGGGTTTCAACTGCACCCAGTTACCCACGGAAAACCCGGACGAACCTTCTTTCTCAAGTGCGCTTCCCTACAAATCGCTCCAACCGATCCAGCGCTTTAGAAATTTTTCGTGGTTCCTCGGTCATGGAGATTCGAATATATTGATTCCAATCATCTCCGAAGGCCGCCCCTGGAGTAAGGGCGACATGTTCTTCGGCCAAGAACTCATCCACAAACTGGGTTGACGTGAATGGAAGTTTTGAGATAGACACAAAAATGAAAAGGGATCCTTTAGAGATTATAGGTTCTAAGCCGGGAATCTCCCGAAGCTTCTTAATGATAAGATTCTTACGTTCTCCATAAACCTTTGCCAGCATTTCTGAATAAGATTTTTCTTCTTTTAGAGCTATTACTGCCGCTTTTTGAGAAACGGAGTGGGCACAAGTTGCAGTATTTTGCTGAATGCGGACAATGCCATTTATTATATTGCTTGGACCAACACAGTAACCGATTCTCCAGCCTGTCATGGCAAATCTCTTAGAATAAGAGTTTACTAAGACTAGCTGTCCTGCGAGGTTTGGGAATCCAAAAAAGGGTCTATGCTTAAAACCATCGAATACGATCTTATCGTAAACTTCGTCGGAGACCACCACCAACCCTTTCCTCTCCACTAAGTCTAACAGGAGAGCCATCTCATCCTTGGTAGGAACCCAACCAGTCGGGTTGTGCGGATAACTTAGAAGAAGAAAACGGGTTTTTTCAGTCAATCTCTCTTCGAATTTTTCGATTGATAACCTGCAGGTTCCTTCCTCCAGGATCGGCACAGGTACAAATTTTCCTCCCAGCATCTCCACGATCTCTCGATGAGGCGGGAAAAAAGGTGAAAGGCACAGGACTTCATCTCCTGGTACGATGGTCGAAGCGATTGCGGCATAAATTCCAAATTTGGCTCCAGGTACAACCGCTACCTCCGTGGATGGATCGACGGAAATTCCATACTCTATCTGGAGGTCCTCTGCAATGGCGTCTCTCAACTCCTTGATGCCTGCACTTGGAGTAAGTATGTTGTGCCCTTCATCCATTGCCTTCTTTGCCGCCTCAATGACTCTTGGGGGGGGACCAAACTCGGGCTCACCTTTTTCAAGATGAATGATCTCAAACCCCTGTCTTTCCATGTCCTTCGCTTTCTCTAAGAAATGAAACATCAACGAAGGTCTAATGTTTTTTACTAAGGGACTCAATGGGATCTGCATTTTTCAGCCTCCTTTAGCTCTTTTACCGCCCAAGATTTTTTTGTCTTTGAGGCTAACCTTCTCGTTCCTAATATCCTCGTCTAATGAATCCATCGAGCGGTCCGCAGGAGGACCATAACCATTCCCTCCGCCTGTATAAATGGTAAAAGTCTCTCCATCTTGCATATTTCGGAGGACCTTACAAAAAGACGGGATGATTTCATTTTCGGTTCCCTCATTAAATACAATTCTTGTGTTCCGCCCTCGTCCTCCTCCCAATAATCCATCCGGTTTTTGCTTAATCCAGTCCGTGTTGACTGTTACAACAGACGTATGGCCATGGACCGTATACTTTCTTTTTATCCCTAACCCGCCCCTAAATGTCCCAACCCCTCCCGAATCTGGGATCAACTCATAGTCCTCGATGGACAAGGGATAATACATTTCGAATACTTCTACTGGAGTGTTCATTGTATTGGTCCCTAAAACATGAACCCCATCCATCCCGTCTTTATTGCATCGGGCGCCTTCTCCTCCGCCTATAGTTTCATAGTAGGTGTATATTTTTCCGCTCCTCGGATCAATTCCCCCGAAAACGACGTTGTTCATACAGCCGTGGGAAGGGGCTTTTGAAATCTCAGGGTTGGCTTTTGAGAATGCGGCAATAACGGTCTCCGCAATCCTTTGCCAGGTTTCATTACCAGCCCCTACGGCAGCAGTAGGCGAGGGATTGATAATCGTATTAGGTGGAACGTAGATTTCAATGGGCCGATAACAGCCCGAATTTACCGGAATGGACGGAGCTACAATGCCTTTCACAACAAATAGAGTAGCAGAAATCGCACTTGACGGAATCGTGTTGACTCCTGATTTCCTCTGAGGATCAGTCCCGGAGAAATCCACTTTAACGTGATCTTTCTCTATGCTCACGGTCACGGCAATTCTTATTAATTGATCTTCAATCCCGTCATCATCAATATAGAGTTCGGCAGAAAATGTTCCTTGGGCTAATTTCTCTTTGATCTTTGCCCGCATGAGCCTCTCTGAATAGTTCAGGATTTCATCCTTGCGTAGGAACCAATTATCCAGACCGATCCGATCGATGACCTCAACCATTCTTTTTTGGCCCAGCTGGGCAGACGCGATTTGCGCCCTTAGATCTCCTTCCCTTTCATCGGGCGTTCTTACATTCCTCAAAAAGAGATCCATAATTCCCTTGTTGAGAACGCCTTTGTCGTATAACTTGATGCAAGGAATGATGATTCCCTCCTGAAACACCTCCGTAGAAGTGGGGGGCATACTTCCCGGAACCATGCCACCCACATCGGCGTGATGAGCGAGATTCGCAGAGAAGCCCACCAGATGACCTTGATAAAAAAGTGGGACGGCAATCCGAATATCCGGTAAGTGAGATCCCCCTTCAGGGGTATTGAAAATCACTACATCTCCAGGATTCCAAGTCTCCAGGGGGAAAAAACCGAGCATGTACGGCATTCCAACGGTAAGCATGCCCAAATGACCCGGAATGTGTTCTGCTTGCGCAATAATCTGCCCTACGGTATCTGACAGAACGCAGGAACAATCTTCTCTTTCCCTTATGTTCGGAGAATAAGCCGTCCGCCTCAGAACTACTCCCATCTCATATACAATCGAAATCAGCTGATTCCTCAGCACCTCTACATCCACTGAATCGATCTCTGCCAATTTAATCTCCTTTACATATCAGAACAGAAGTGTCCGGCTAACTGAGGGGGTATCCGCCGGAAAGCCAATACTGACGCGGTCATTGACGCATTTGGGGGGAACTCCGACTTAAATTGCGATTGGCCGATGCCAACGAGCCGCGCGACTGGAGCATCTGCGCATCTGGCGCAGCGGCTGCCCTTGCAGCAAGCCTTTCCGGGCAACGACTCCAACTCCGACAGCACCATTCTCAACAACCACCTGAATCTATTCGCGTGTTAACCGGACACTTCTGTTTTCACGTGAATTATGATATTTCCAAACCCATCTACTTCAGCCCTATCCGATGGAAGAACGACCACCGTCGTATCAAAACTTTCGATGATAGCCGGCCCAACAATCAAATTCCCTTCGTCCAATAAACTTCTCTGGTAGATCTTCGTTTCCTGAAAATTGCTGAATCCTTTGAAGAACACTGGTCTGACTTCCTTTAGTGCGGCGATTGGGTCTGTTCCTTTCGATCTTCTTTCTTGGGGTTTTGTTTTTGGCACTTCGACTATCGCTGAGATCCTCAAGTTTACGATTTCTACCGTTCTATCTAGATCATTCCACCAATAGAGTTCCTCATGGGCTTTGTGGAAGTCTCTTTCACTCTTCTCTAATGAAATCTGATCTAAACTCTTTCCAACCGAAATATTAATTTCGTAGGCTTGCGCGGAATATCGCATATCAATGGAATAAATAAAATAGATTTTCTCGGTCGGTAAGCCTTCCTTCTCGAATGCTGCTATAGCCTTTTCCTTCAGTTCCTCAAACCAAGAGAGTAGATCTTCGCAATTTGTTTCCTTGATCTTTGATATCTTGGTAACACTGTAGTCATTTTTAATATTTGCGACCAGAAGACCTACAGCTGAGAATAATCCGGCCATTTGGGGAATGATAACCGTCGAAATTCCCAATTCCGCCGCGAGATCCGCGGCATGCAAAGGGCCAGCACCGCCAAATGCTACGAGAGCAAAATCTCTTGGATCCAAACCCCTTTCCATAGAGGAAACCCGGATGGCCCGGAGCATATTGGAGTTCGTAACATCCAGGATACCTTGACAGGCCTTAGCCAAATTCTTCGAAAGAGGTGCTCCGATCTTTTCTAAAATGGCTTTCTCGGAAGCATTCTTGTCCAATACTATCTCGCCGCCCAGAAAGAATTTCTCATTAATGCGCCCCAAGCAAAGATTGGCATCGGTCACTGTAGGTTCTTTTCCGCCTCTTCCATAGCACACCGGACCCGGAACAGCCCCAGCGCTTTGCGGACCGACATGAAGGCCCCTTGCCACATCCATCCATGCGATGCTTCCTCCACCCGCGCCAATTGTATTGATATCTACGATAGGCAATCGAAACGGATAGCCTCCAATGACTCCTTCGGTCGTCAATCGAGGTTTCCCATCGATAATGACACTGATGTCAGAACTCGTTCCGCCCATATCGAACCCAATCAGCTTTTTGCACCCAATGATTTCCCCAAGGTAAGCAATACTTATGGCGCCTGCTGCTGGTCCAGAAAGAACGGTTTCCACAGCTCTTTCCCCAACGGCAGTGGATGGCATAATTCCGCCCGAGGATTTCATCAAATTCATTCCACACCCGATCCGCAGTGTTAGAGCAATCTTTTTCCCCAAATTGTCTACATAGTTTGAAACGACTGGAGACACTGCCGCATTTAGGCAAACGGTTGAGGTCCTCTCATATTCCCGGTATTCAGGTAAGACTTCTGAGGATAGAAATACAGGGACGTGCGGAAGAGTTTCTTTGATTACTCTTGCCACGATCTGTTCGTGTTTCCCATTTAGGAATGAAAACAAAAATGATATGGCTACCGATTCGACGTTTTCCGACTGTAATCTTCTAGCCAAATCGGATATTTCATCCTCCACTAACTTCTTTACGATTTCACCTTTGTAGTTCACTCTTTCCTGCACGGTAAAACGTAATCCCCGTGGAACCAACATCTTGGACTTCTCGGCAAAAAAATTGTATTGATCAGGCCTCCTCTGCCTTCCTATTTCCAGAACATCTCTAAACCCTCTTGTCGTAATGAGCGCTGTTTTGGCTAATTGACCCTCCAAAATGGCGTTCGTTCCTACCGTAGTCCCGTGACATAAAAATGTCACCATTTTCCCGGAAAGGGAGGATTGTGAAAGGATCTTTCTGATTCCCTCCACGGCGCCAACAGATGGGTCAGCAGGCGTACTCGAAACTTTAGCGGATAGATATTTACCTGTCAGTTCATCAAACAGAACAACATCGGTGAAAGTACCACCAATATCAAATCCAATTCTGCAGCGGCTCATTTACCCTATTCCTTTCTAAAGGGAGTCTTACCTCTGGCTCGACTCGAGTTGCATCAATATGGAGAATCTTGCGTGCGTGAGGCCAGTTCGGCCAGCGTGGCATCGCCCCGCAGCGCCGCCAGCGCGGATCCCGGCCTTGAATTTCGAGGAATGGTTGCTGGGCGATCGTTTCATGCTCTCTGCTCCCTTGATTCGGCGTCATTGCCGTTACCATAGAGCAGTTCATACACTTAAGCAGACCCGATTTCGTGTCCAAAAAAGCGTGGCCACTTCTCCTCTTTGAAGACCTTGCCCAAGTGCGCCAGATTACGGGCACCTGGATGAAGAGCTACAGCGAAGAGCGCCCGCACGAGGCGCTCGGAAGCCCGCCGCCGGCAACTTTCCGAGCAAAGATAGAAGTAATGGCAAACTCTACTTCTGAACCGTCTACTTGACGGAGAAGGTTACGCGTCACTTCACTCTGTCAAAATCAATCAAAAGATCCTTTAGCACTTGGTACTTCGGATGGGGCTCTATCTTCATATATTCGGTGGCCGGCTCCATGCAAGCCAACACCGGCTTCCCATTCACACATAACACGCAACATCTACAAAAGCCTTTGCCACATGCCCACCTGAAACCAAAAGTATTGTCCAGATTTTCATAGATGTAAGACAAGACATTCATTACGGTATAGCTCTTGTAGGAAACTCGAAAACTACAATATCTTGGTTCGGAGTCGACGTTAGGGTCAAATCGGAACAGTTCGACGGTAGCCAAGTCATCTGTTGTCATGTTCTTCCTCAAATTCCTTTATGGAGCGGCTCGGCTCTCCATCCTTCGTAATCCTTCACTTTGACACCCTTATGCCGAGGCTCGCCCAACGATCCCTCTTCAGGCTTCCAATACGTGAATTCAACCGGCGTCGTCCACTGAGATAATTGGCCGTCCTGCAACCTAAGATGAATATTGTTAAACCAATTGGAATCCGGTTCGGGATAGTCCCATCTGTCATGCAGCCCGCGGCTCTCCGTTCTCATCCGTGCATTTCTGATAAGGCACTCAGCCATCAGGACCAAATTGCGAAACTCTAGTGCGTTAATCCATTCCTGGTTAAATCTTTTTTGTTCATTGGAAACGTATAAGTTAGGCAAAATCTCTTGTTTATATCGCTCAATCTCATTCAGAGCCAGCCTGAGTCCTTCTTCGGTCCGTCCGTACCCGATCTCCATTTGCATCAAGTCCTGGAATATGGACTTGACCTCGTACACCCTTATTCCATTTTGGCGTTGCAATGGCTGTAATGATGTCCGTCTGAGTTCTTCCACCTGATTCAAATCTATCTCAGGGGTTTTCCTGTTTTTTATGAATTGTGCTGCCTCCCTGCCAGCTATGATACCCATAGCCATACAATAGGGCAGGGCATTGGACATCATTCTGTCGCCTCCGTCTTTGGAGCCGGAAGCCACCTCCCCAATCGCATAAAGGCCTTCTTTATCTGTTTCACATCTTGGATTAATACTGCATCCACCCTGGCAATAATGGATCGAATACCCTGTTTCAATGGCATCCTTGCCTGGATCAAAGCCCACCCTTCTCAATTTTGCGAAGTCCCGAGTCCTTTCCCACTCTCCGATCTTTTCATCAAGGAAGCTTTTTGATTGATGAGATACACTGACGAAAACACCTCCATGACTGGAGGCCTTTCCTTCCTTGATCTCGTGGAAGATGCCCCGGGAAATAAGAGACCGGGTGCTGCGTTCCATTTTCGCCGGGTCCCATTTGGACATAAAACGTTCTTGTTGACCGTTGTACATCCGGGCGTCCCACTCCATAATCATGCAGAATGGCAGCAGCGAACCGGCTATTTCCGGAGGCCATATCGCAGATGGAAGGGTCTGGTTGAACTCAAAATCCATCATGTCCACACCTGCGCGGAGAGCCATCGCATGCCCGTCACCCGTGAGGTTGGCATTCGCCGTAGAAACTTTGTAAAGACCCTGGTAACCGCCTGTTGCCAGAATAGTTGCTTTGGCTTTAAATACCTTAAAACGACCGGATCTCATATCGATGCCTATTGCACCAACGACCGCGTCCCCCATTGTTAGAAGGTCCACCGTAAACAAATCCTCCATAATTTTGATCTTTTTCTTCTTGAGCATGAGCACCCGTGGGAAAATCCTTGAATATTGATAACCAAGCTCACCACGAGGCCACGTTGCCGGAGTTATAGACCTTCCTTCGGGAATACTTTGCCCAAGCTGCCAAGTTGGCGCAAATAGGCTTCCCGCCATATTGTATCTTGCGCCCCACTTCAACAGCTCTCTTCCTGTATTAGGGACATGAGCTAAAAAGGTATAAACATTTTCCTGGTTATTCAAGAACCATCCACACCTAATCGTGTCTTCGGCGGCCAGATCAAGGCTGTCATCAGGATGAATTCCCCAGCATTGGTATCCGTCATGGGCCATCCAGGTAGCGCCCGCATCCTTGCCCCATAATCCCTTGGTCGTCATAACAACCTTGGCACCGAGATCGGAAGCTTCCAGCGCGGCCCTAAACCCGGCCATCCCAGCTCCTATGATTAGAACATCTGTTTCGATAACGTCTGTTTCCATTGGGACCTCTTAAAAAGCTCTGATCGCCCCTTCCGGGCAGTGGTATTCGCAAATTCGACAAGATTCCCGGCAGCACCCCGCTGGATCAGCTAAAACAGCGATCTTCTTGACCAGTTTAATGGTCCTCACCGGACAGATGAACACGCAATCTCCACACCCGGTGCATTTGATAGGATCGATCACCCACCTGGTTTCCAAAGTATTCTCTTCCACTTTGAAACCCTCCAAGAAATCAGGCAAAATAATTTCAACCCTTGATTTTTCGTAGCGCTTACTTCTCGAAAAAAGAGCTGAAATCGCAACGGATATCGGAAAGTGTGCCGTACCGGCGCGAGTATGGCGCGACACGCAACAGCGTTCTACTGGGCTCGACGATTACTCGGGCTCGATTCGCGCGTCGCGTATGACCCTGGTCCAGAACGGGAAATCCTTGCGGATGCGCTCGCCGAATCCCTCGGGCGTGCTGGGAGCCAGATTGATTCCGAGCGGTGCGAGCTTTTTGCGCGTCTCCGGCGCCCGCAGCAGCTCGCCTAGCTCGCGATTCAGGCGATCCACGATCGGCCGAGGTAATTCTGCCGGACCGACTAACCCGAACCATGACGATGCGTCGAAGTCCGGCACGCCCGCTTCCATCATCGTCGGGAGGTTCTGCGTCTCCTCGGGGCGCGTTGCGCTGGTTGCGGCCAGGGCCCGTAGCTTTCCGCTGCGTATATGAGCCAGCGTACCCCCACCGCCCTGGAACATGATGTCGATACGTCCGGACACCAGATCCAGGACGGCTGCGCCGCTGCCCTTGTACGGTACATGCAGGAGGTCCACCTTGGCCCTTGCCTTGAACATCTCGCCCAACAAGTGTTGCATGGTGCCGGTCCCGATCGAGCCAAACGTAACCTTGCCCGGCTGCGATTTGGCTAACGCAATCAGCTCATTGACCGAACGCGCCGGAACCGAGGGGTTGACGACAAGGTAAAAGGGCGACTCGGCCACCATCGAGATCGGCGTGAAGTCACGCTGCGGGTTGTAGGGGAGGCTCTTCCTCGTGATGGCGTTGAACACCATTGCCGTCTCCGAGGGCATGTAAATCGTATGGCCATCCGGGGGCGACTTGGCGACCGCCTCGGCCGCGATCACCTCGCTCGCGCCCGGCCGATTATCAACCACCACAGGCTGTCCAAGCCGCTCCGAAAGATGCTGGGCGACCACGCGCGCGATCGTGTCGACGAGACCCCCCGACGCATGGCCCACGATAAATCGCACAGGGCGGCTTGGATACCCCGTTGCCGTGCTTTGGGCGTGCGCTGTGGCCGCAAGCCAGGACGAAGCACAGCACAATGCAAGGATGAGGATGCGTCGCTTGGTTGTCATCAGTTTTTCGCCGAGATACCCCGTCCTTCAGGACGCGGAGGGATAGGCGCGGCATGCAATGCATGCCCCTCTCTCGACTTCCTCTCGTGGTTGGGCCTATCTATCTTGTTGACAAAGCAGATTGTCTAATTAGCTGCTCAGATCTTCGACATATCGCACGTCGAAGGCGCAAACAGCTCCTCGGGCGCCACCTTGTGCACGGACAGGTACTGCTCGTGGTGAGCGCGCGCAAACGCCTCGAGATTCTTCAGATTCTCTTTAAAGCCGTACGGCCAGTAGTCCTCGCCCATTATTCGGCGCGTTTCCTTGTAATGGTCGACCATCCAGGGCAGCTGCGCCTTCAGGCACCCCACCTCGTTGAGGTCCTTGACGGCAAGGTTCTTGGCGGCCAAGTAGGCGTCATAGACAGTTACCGGTAGCCACGGATACTGCTCGACCAGGGTCTTGCGGATGCCGATCAGATGCATGATGGGAAAGAAGCCGGTGCGGCGGAAATAGTCCTGCTCGACGGTTTTGAAATCAGGAAACAGCCGCCCGACGTTCGCTACGCCCCGATCGAAACAGGACGGCGCGCGAGCGCCGATCACCGCATCGATCTCACCCTTCTCAAGCATGCCGGAGAGAGTCTTGTCGTCGGGCACCTGCTGTAGATCGATTTCGGGGGGCAGCTGGATCGGCGAGCGCTCGGCGCGACCTGGTTCCTCTATGCCGCCGCGGCGCCAATGGATCTCCTCGGGTTTGACGCCATAGTCGTCCTTCAGCATGCTGCGGATCCAGACATTCGCGGTGATCTGGTACTCAGGGACGCCGACTGTCCGGCCGCGCAGATCTTCCGGCTTGCTGATACCCCGATCCGTGCGGATGTAGATGCCGGAATGACGGAAGACCCGCGACACAAACGCGGGGATGCCGATATACGCGTTTTCTCCGCGCGACACTGTCGCCATGTGACTCGACAGCGACAGCTCCGATATGTCGAATTCCTGGAACTTGAACGCCCGGTGGAAAAGCGCCTCCCCCTCGAGCTCGAGCGGCACGACATCGCAGCCTTCGATCGGCACACGTCCGGAAAATATGGCCTTGGTGCGATCGTAGTTATACCCTGCGAGGGTAAGCGGGATCTTACGCGGCATTTTTTTCCATGGTCTAGTCAATGGCGTGATTGCGAATTAAGACAACGCAGATTAAGAGCTTGTCCGTAAATAATGAAATCAGTGTATTTTCTTTGCTCAACTGGTTGATCCCACATGGCGTCAATTTATTTACGGACAAGTTCTAAGTTTACCAGTAGACTGGGTAAAGCGGTAGTCGATGAGTGATTGGGTGTGAGGAATGGCTGGGTGTGAATCCGGAGGCACGGGTAGCTTCCAAAATTCTATTTCGATTGAATTAAATCCACTCTGCCGATTCGGCCGAGTATACGCAATAGGCGAACTGCCTGAGCGCCAATGGAGGAAGGAATGATGAGGCTCGGACTCAAGGTTGCAATCGGATTGTGCATCGTCATCGCCGCGGCGACACACCGGCTCGGACTGGCCGCCCCTGAAGATGCGGCCAATTACCCGACAAAGGCGGTGAGAGTGGTCGTGCCGCTGGGACCCGGCAGTGCAGTGGACGTGCTTACGCGGATATTCACGCAGAGGCTTGGCGAGGTGTGGGGCCAGCAGTTCGTCGTCGACGACCGCCCCGGCGCCGCAGGCATGGTTGGCACGCAAGCCGTCTCGAAGGCGCAGCCGGACGGCTATACGCTGCTGGTGACGACGAACGCTCCGCTCACGACCCATTTTGCGATGTATCGCAAACTCGACTATAGCTGGGAGGATTTCGAGCCGATCATGGTGGTTGCGCAGCTGCCGGTGGTGCTCATGGTGAATCCCGGACAGGGCATTAACTCCGTATCGGACCTCTTGGCGCACTCGAAGCGCACGCCCGGCGGCCTCGCTGTCGCGACGACCGGCAATGGATCAATTGGTCATTTCGTCATCAGTGAAATGCAACGCAAGCTGGGCGCGAGTTTCTTGAATGTTCCTTATAAAGGCGGCCCTGCCGGGATAGCGGCTGTCTCGACGGGGGAGGTGGCGGTCGGCGTGTTGGACACCGGGGCGGCGATGTCGTTCATCAGGGACGGACGAGTCCGGGCGCTGGGCATCGTCGCGGAGCAGCGTGCCACGGCGCTACCGGATGTTCCCACGCTGGCCGAACTCGGCATACCGGGCGCCGACATCATTGCATGGGTCGGCTTTGTCGCTCCCAAGGGCACGCCGAAGGAGATCGTGCAAAAGCTGAGCGCAGAAACCGCGCGTGCGCTCAAGGACCCGCAGGTCAGGCAGCGGATCATCGTCGCGGTCGCGGGCGTGCAACTGGGGGATGGGAGCACGCCGGAGAATTTCGCCGTATTTTTGCGTAGTGAGGTAGCGCGCTGGCGACAGCGCGTGCAGGACGCCGGGCTCAAGCTCGAATGAGCGGTTGCGGCCCGGTCCATGAGGTTTCTCGCGCAGCGATATGGAGACCGAGCGCCCGGTTGACTGGGGCTCCGCCACCCGCTGCATGACTGACGCGTACCTGGAGAATCCGCCCTCCGGGGCGATTCCAAACTGTCTGTTCGCTTCCGCCGGCAGTCCTGTATCCGGTGCCGGCCGGCGATGCCGGCCGGCGGACGCTACATTTAAACCCAAAATCTTCGCCAGATCTGTCAACACTTGAGTGATAAGAGACTACGCATTTTCCCAGACTTCGCTGGGAAAATGAGGTTCGCCTTCGGCAAACAGCAGCGACAAACAACGACAACATATTGTCGCTCCGCGTTCGATTAGCGCCTGATCAGCCGCCTGATTTCTTGTTGCCGTAGAGCTGATCAATGAAGCCCATGTCGTCCAGCCGACGGATGAAGTGCAGGTCCCACAACTCCATCGGATTGACCCGCTTCGCATCCTGGTCCTGGCGAAGCGCTTGCTCGTACACGTTCGCGATCGCTGCCATGGTGGGATAGAGCTTGGGTTCCAGCCGGCCGGCAAGGTTGCTATAGGTCAACTTGGCCGCCTCCTCGTCCAGCTTTCCTTCAAGCTCGTAAAGCTCTTGGATGATTTTGGTCGCCTTCTCCGGTTGTGTCTTGAAGAAGTGGATCCCCTCGATCGTCCCCTTGAGAAACCGATCCACGATGTCGGCGTTCTTCTCCACAAATTTTAGGCTGGAAGAGATCGAAGTGAAATAGATCATGGGCAAGGCCTCGACGTCGATCACCTTGAGACCGGCCCGCTTCGCGAAGATACTCGCCGGAGGCGTCAGGAACGCGGCATCCACCTTGCGGTCCCGGACCCAGTGCCACAGCGGCTCCGTGTCGTCCTCGGCACGCGGGTTCGTCGGGTCCAACGAGTCCCCGCTGGTCGGCAACTGGTCGATGATTTTGACGTCGTCGCGGTCGACATCGAGACCGCGCTGCTTCAGGTGCAGCCAGTCGTTCAGCTTCGGATGGGAGCCGCGGCTGCCGACGAGCTTCTCGCGAAGGTCGGTGACGCCGTTGATTCCCGAGTCCGCACGGACCACCAGTTGCCTGGTGACCGTATTCACGGTTTGGCCGAGGTAGACCCACTCGTCCCCGCGCGCGCGGTGTCCATACGTCGACACGTGATTGCCGCCGACGAATTCCACGTCTCCGCGCAGCACGGCGACGTGCGAATCGGAAGAGCTGATCTTACGATTGTATTCGACCTCGAGCCCGTACTTTTCCCACGACCCCGATTCCGCAATGACGTGCAGCAGAGGCAAGTGCGTGTTGGAACGGTAGGGAAACGCAATCTTGTCCATGCCTTTACTCCCTTACAACAGAAATTCTGTGCATTAGAGGGCACTTCCAAAACTTCGAATTTCAGAAGTGCGGGTTGTGTGAATTCAACGACTACTTGCTCGTAACCATAACGCGTCGGTCATGCAGCGGATGGCGGAGCCCCAGTTAGCCAGGCGCTCGGTTTCCACATCGCGGAGAGAAACCTCATGGATCCGGCCGCAACCGCTCATTCGAGCTTGAGCCCGGCGTCCTGCACGCGCTGCCGCCAGCGCAATACTTCGCCACGCAAAAAAACGGCGAAACTCTCCGGCGTGCTGCCGTCCACCGGCTCCATACCCGCGATGATAAGCCGCCGCCTGACCTGCGGATCCTTGAGCGCACGCGCGGTTTCGGCGCTCAGCTTCTGCATGATCTCCTTCGGCGTGCCCTTCGGAGCGACAAAGCCGACCCACGCAATGATGTCGGCGCCCGATACGCCGAGTTCGGCCAGCGTGGGAACATCCGGCAGCACCGTAGCGCGCTTCACCCCTACGATGCCCAGCCCCCGGACTCGTCCGTCCTTGATGAACGGTGTCGCAGACCCAATATCCAGCAGACCGGCCTGCGCTTCCCCCGCCGCGATGGCCGTCACCCCGGCAACGCCGCCGCGATATGGAACATGGACGAAATTCGCTCCGAGCTGGCGCTGCATGTGGCTAATGATGAAATGCCCAATCGATCCAATGCCGCCCGACGCAACGGAAAGCCCGCCTGGCGTGCGCTTCGAGAGCGCCAGCAGGTCCGATATGGAGTTTACGTCCACCTTGGGGTTCACCATCAGCACCACCGGTACCTGCGCAACCACCACGATCGGATCGAAATCCTCCCCACTGTAATCGAGCTTGCGAAGCGCGGGGCTAGTCGTGAGCGGAGCGTTTGTCGATATGACCAGCGTATAGCCGTCCGGCGGCGCCTTCGAGACTGCTTGCATGCCTGCGGCGCCTGCGGCGCCGGGGCGATTGTCTACAAGGAACTGCTGGCCCAAGACCTCGCCCAGCCGCTGTGCGAGTATCCGCGCGAGCAGGTCCACTGCGCTGCCGGCCCCGTGTGGCACGACCAGCCTTACCGGCTTTTTGGGGTAAGCGGCCTCATCTTCGAGCGCAGCCAGCCCGACCGAAGATATTGCCACGCCGACGGCAATGCACAATCCGATTACAATCCTGAGTCCGAGCTTCATCATTTCTTTCTCCTGTAGCGCTCAGACAGATTGCGTATTACTTACACTCGGCCGGATGCCCGGCATCAACAGTTTTGGCCTGCAATGTCCAGTCATCTTCTGCTGGTCTCCCGAGCACACTGAATGCACCGAAACCAAGAATCACGCGTACTGAGAGACAGTTTGTTCATCGCATTGCCGCCTTGCGCTACGCGGCGAACGCCGGTCCGCTAAAGATGTCCAGCGGATAACGTTACCACTGACCCGACTTTACCAACAGACTGACGGGGTAAGCAAACGGGGTAAGCAAGTATATGAGGAATTCAACCTTCAAGGGGTTCCCTGGCGAGATTGCGGTCGGTCTCCCGGCGCGCCTCAAATGAACTCGCAAAAGGCGGGGCACAAAATTCTTGTACACCACGACACTGAGCTCACATTCCGTTTCGGGAATGCCCTCATCTGACGCAGGCGCGTATTCTCTATGGCCACCTATGCAATCGGCGACGTTCAGGGCTGCTACACTGAGCTGCGCGCGCTGCTGGAAGAAATCCGCTTCGACGAGCGCCGCGACCGCCTTTGGTTCGTCGGTGATCTGGTCAACCGGGGACCGTGCTCCCTCGAGACGCTGCGGTTCGTGAAACGACTTGGCGAGCACGCCGTGACGGTGCTCGGCAATCACGACCTGCACCTGGTCGCACTTGCCTTCGGGTACGGCCGGATGCGGGGCGACGACACGCTCGATGCCGTGCTCCAGGCGCCCGACTGCGATGATCTTATCGACTGGATGCGCACGCTGCCTCTGCTGCACGTTGGCGAAGGCCATGTCATGGTGCATGCCGGCCTGTTGCCGCAATGGAGCGTCGAGAAGGCGCAACGGCTGGCGCGCGAAGTCGAGGACGAGCTGCGCGGTCCGCGCCATCGCGAGTTCCTTGAACGCATGTACGGGAGCAAGCCAGATCAATGGCGCGATGATCTCCGCGGCATTGATCGGCTCCGCGTCATCGTCAACGCCATGACGCGCATGCGCTTCTGCACGCAGGAGGGGCGAATGGACTTTAAAACCAAGGGCGAATCAACCCAATCCCTGCCCGGCTATGTTCCCTGGTTCGATGTGCCGGCGCGCAGAAGCACGGACGCCATGATTGTCTGCGGCCACTGGTCGGCGCTTGGGCTGAAGTTGCTTCCCAACCTGATCGCGCTGGACGCCGGCTGCGTCTGGGGCGGGCAGCTCACTGCGATTCGGCTCGAGGATCGCGCACTCGTTCAGGTGCCCTGCGCAGGTGGTGCGTCCAGAACGCGTTGAAGCGTCGGCAAGTTCTTGGGAGAAAAAATGGCTGACTGCGTTTTCTGCAGGATTGTTTCTGGAAAGATTCCTTAGACCGTCGTTTGCTCGGCAGTCCGGGTCATGGATTTGCCTCACCACACATCAGATTCGAAGGTCTGCCGGTAGATTCGAGCGACGTGTTCTCGCGTGGCATCGTGGTTCTGGCCGCCGCGCGAACCGATCTTGATGGCACCCATCACCGCGGCGAGCTGCCCGGTGGTCTGCCAGTCGCGACTGGTCGAGATGCCATAGAGCAAACCGGCGCGATAGGCATCGCCGCACCCGGTCGGGTCCACCAGTTCTTTTACCTTAACGGAGGGGATATCGATGCGCTGACCGCCGGTGTAGATGTTGGATCCCGAGGCGCCGCGGGTGACGATGAGAGCATCGACAAATTCGGCGAGGGCCGCGATCGATTTGCCGGTCCGCTCCTCGAGCAGCTTGCCCTCGTAGTCGTTGACCGTGAGATAGGTTGCCTGCGACACGAAGTTCAGAAGCTCGGGGCCGCTGAACATCGGCAGGCCCTGGCCCGGATCGAAAATGAACGGAATGCCGTGCTGTGCCAGCTCGCGCGCATGCTGAAGCATCCCCTCGCGACCGTCGGGCGCGACAATTCCCAGGTTCGCGTTCATCCAGTCCGAGATGTGGTTCATGTGCGAGAACTCCATCGCACCAGGATGGAATGCGGTGATCTGGTTGTCGTCGAGGTCGGTGGTGATGAATGCCTGAGCGGTGAGCGTGTTCGAGAGCTGACGCACGTAATTTCGGGCGAGCTCCAGTTCGTCCATGCGCCGCAGATAGGGCCCGGCATCGTCGCCCACCGTCGCCATGATGAGGGGATCACCGCCCAGCAGTTTCAGGTTGTAGGCGATGTTGCCGGCGCAGCCTCCGAATTCGCGCCGCAGCTTCGGCACGAGGAAGGACACGTTCAGGATATGGATCTGGTCCGGCAGTATGTGATCCTTGAAATGGCCGTGGAATACCATGATATTGTCGTAGGCGATAGAGCCGCAGATCAGGGTGCGCATTTAAACCTCGATGTGAACCTCGTTATGGGAAGAACAGATACAGCCGGTAGCCGGTTGCCTTGAGCGACGACGCTTCCATGTACACCTTTATGGGCAGTTCGCTGTTGGCCGTAAAGCCCGTCTCGACGTTCG
>Ga0209343_10004098_pt1 | contig 18081 bp, 14 predicted proteins | sample RifCSPlowO2_02_FD_184026 | JGI IMG/M metagenome (GOLD analysis project Ga0209343, IMG submission 184026) | Groundwater microbial communities from Rifle, Colorado - Rifle CSP2_plank lowO2_0.2 (SPAdes) (version 2) | ecosystem: Environmental > Aquatic > Deep subsurface > Groundwater | place... | reverse complement strand
GCTGGCGCAATACCTGGGCTGGCGCGTGGCGCTGATGGCGCTGGCCGTGTTCGGCGCCGGCACGCTGCTGGTGGTGGCGCTGCGCTTCGAGGAAACCCTGGCGCAGAAGAACCCGCGCGCGCTGGAGCCGATCACGCTGCTGCGCACCTGGTGGACCATCCTGCAGAACCCCACCTTCTGGGCTTTCACGCTGCTGGCCACCACGTCCTACGGCGGCCTGTTCACCTTCCTCGCCGCGTCGTCGTTCGTCTTCATCCAGGTGCTGGGCCTGTCGCAGCCGGCCTACGGTCTGGCCATGTTCACCATGTCGCTGAGCTACATCCTCGGCACCTTCATCTGCCGCCGCCTGCTGCCGCGCTTCGGCGTGCGCAAGACGGTGGCGCTCGCGGGCGCCTGCACCCTCACCGCCGGCACCAGCATGGGCCTGTTCGCGCTGGCGGGCGTGCAGCACGTGGCCGCCATCATGGTGCCGTTCTACCTCTTCATGCTGGCCCACGGCGTGCACCAGCCCTGCGGCCAGAGTGGCTCCGTCGGGCCGTTCCCGCAGGCCGCGGGCGCGGCTTCGGCGCTGAGCGGTTTCATGATGATGATCGCGGCCTTCTTCATGGGCGGCTGGCTCGGCAAGAGCCTGGCGGCCATCGCCCAGGGCCAGGGCAGCGTGCTGCCGCTGACCAACGGCGTCTGGTTCTGGAGCGTGCTGATCGCGGCCACGGCCTGGACGCTGGTCCAACGCTTCGGTGAGGTGAAGACGCCGCCGGTGCGCACCAACGCCGGAGCGACGCATGCCAGCTGAACGGCCACTTTGCCTGGCCATCGCCGGGCCTACAGCCAGTGGAAAAAGCGCGGCTTCGCTGGCCATCGCACAGCGCTGGCCGGTGGAGATCATCAGCGTCGATTCGGCCCTGGTCTACCGCGGCATGGACATCGGCACCGCCAAGCCCACACCCGCCGAGCTGGCCCAGGTGCCGCACCACCTGATCGACACCCTCGACCCACTGAACGCCTACAGCGCGGCCGGCTTCGTGGCCGACGCCATGCGGCTGATCGGCGAGATCCAGTCGCGCGGGCGCACGCCGCTGCTGGTGGGCGGCACCATGCTGTATTTCAAGGCGCTGATGCAGGGCCTCAACACCATGCCCCGCGCCGACGCAGCCATTCGCCAGGCCATCGAGGCGCGCGCCGCCCAGCTCGGCTGGCCCGCGCTGCACGCCGAACTCGCGCGGGTGGACCCGGTGACGGCGGCGCGCCTGTTCCCCAACGACTCGCAGCGCATCCAGCGCGCTCTCGAAGTGTTCGAGGTCTCGGGCCAGCCGATCTCGGTTTTCCAGACCGGACCGGACGCGTCCACGCCAACCAGCCCGATCGCGCCCGGCGCCCTGCTCTCGCTCGAACCCCAGGACCGCGCCTGGCTGCACGCGCGCATCGCCCAGCGTTTCGACGCCATGCTGGCCGCGGGCTTCCTGGACGAGGTGCGGGCGCTGCGCGCGCGCGGCGACCTGCACCCCGACCTGCCGTCCATGCGCTGCGTCGGCTACCGCCAGGCCTGGGAGGCGCTGGACGCCCACGGTGAAACACCCAGCGCGCCCCAGCTCGCCGAGCTGCGCGACCGCGGCATCTTCGCCACGCGCCAGCTGGCCAAGCGCCAGATCACCTGGCTGCGCTCCATGCCGGAACGGAGGGTCGTGGCCTGCGACGCGCCCGATGCGCTGGCGCAGGTGCTGCAATGGGCCGGCCGCTGGCTGGACGTGCCAGCCGGGGAAGAAACATGAGCGCCGCCCGGCCGTTCCGAAGGCGCTCAGCCCCGCAGTGCGCAGCACGGAGGGCAGTCCAGTGACCCTCGTCATCCACAACCTGAGCAAACGCTACGGCGACACGCCCGTGTTCAGCCAGGTGAACCTGCGCGTCGAGCCGGGCGAGTTCATCGCCATCGTCGGCGAATCCGGCGTGGGCAAATCCAGCCTGCTCAACTGCATGGCCGCGCTGGACGACTGGAGCGAGGGCACGATCACGCACGACGGTGTGGACCTCGGCACGCTGGGCGAGGTGCAGCGCGCGCACTGGCGGCGCGAAAAGCTCGGTTTCGTGTTCCAGGCGTTTCACGTGCTGCCGCACCTGGACGTGGCGCAGAACGTGGGGCTGCCGCTGCTGCTGCTGAAGCGCCCCGACCCGGCGCGCGTGGCGCAGATGCTGGCCGCCGTGGGACTCGACGGACTCGGCGAACGCCTGCCGGCCCAGCTCTCCGGCGGGCAGCTGCAGCGCGTGGCGATCGCGCGCGCCCTGGTGCACCGCCCCAGCCTGCTGCTCGCCGATGAACCCACCGGCAACCTCGACCCTTCCACCGCAGCGCAGGTGATGGGCGTGCTGCAGCAGCAGGCGGCCGACAGCGGCGCGGCGCTGGTGCTGGTGACGCACTCCGAGGCGGCCGCTGCGCGGGCGCAGCGCGTGCTGCAACTCACCGCGACAGGCTGCCACTGAGGCCGACCCGGTCGCATTGACCAGGTCGCGCTCAGCGACCTCACAGGCTCCCGTCCCCGCTGTCGCCAGCCACCGACCCGACACGGGCGCGGCGCGGCTGGCCTCGCGCTGCGCGCCCCATCGGCCGGGGTTTTACAGCGCCAATTCCCGTTCCGTACCCCCCGTCTTCATCCGACTACATCAATTGCATTGATGTACCTTTATTGCATTGCAATCCATTGCACCACTGGGGTTTACCTTGCTGTTGCGAGCTGGCTTCAAATCGGGTTACGTACCTGAAACAAGCACATTTTAAGGGTTAACACCAAATTGCAAACGTTTGCACCGATGCTCGAATAACGCCACTTTCCAGTTGGGTTTTGTTCTGTTGAACTGAAACTCAGATACCGGAAAGGTGTTTTTCCGTTCACCCCATTCCTACATCCGGAGCCAAGTCCATGCACAACGTTTTCAAACTGGCCGCTGTTGCCGCCCTCTGTTCCACCGCCGTTGCGGCCCACGCCGAGCTGTCGCTCGATGCCAACCTCGAGCTCGATACCACCTACACCAACGCCGTCGATGCTCCGGCCAGCAACGCCCGTGAAAGCGACCTGGGCATGGGTGGCCGCGTGGAATTCAACGTCGGCGCCAAGGCCACCAACGGAGACGCCTTCGTGGCCGCCCGTGCCTCGCTGCTGTTGAAGAAGGACGGCGACACCGGCATGGACGACATGTGGGTGCAGTTCGGCAACGCCGGTATGGACCTCAAGCTCGGCCGCTTCGAAGCCTACGACCTGTTCCCCGTGGGCAAGGACACCGTGGTCGAATACGCCGGTTACACCCCCTACCAGGCCAACATGCTGCGCGGCCGCAAGGGCCGCGACGTTGCCCACGGCGCCCTGGGCGTGAACGCAGCGCCCGGCCTGCGCTTTGAACTGGGCCTGGTCTACAGCAAGGACGAGGGCGAAGCCCGCGGCATCCGGCCAGCCGTGGGCTACACCACCGGCCCGCTGACCCTGCGCGCCGGCGTGGAGTCGGTCAAGGTGGTGGGCAGTGACGCCAGCACGGAAAACGGCATCGGCCTCTCGGTCGGCTACGCCCTGAGCAAAGACAGCAACATCAATGTCAACTTCGCCAAGAAGGAAGACGACAAGACCATCGGCATCAACGCCATCATCGGCGCCGCCGGCATCGGCCTGATCCACGGCAAGGGCGCCACCTCAGCCGACAAGGTCACCACCGTCTACGCCGCCTACAGCCTGCCGCTGTTCGGCGTGAAGGGCGCCACCATCACCCCCGCCCTGAGCTACTCCAAGGGTGGCACCGGCACCGACGACCAGGTGGCCGTGCGCGCCCGCATCAACTACGCGTTCTGATCGGGGGCCCCCGTTCTTTTCCGGTGGGCCGGGTCCGGCATGGCGCCGGGCCGCCCACCGCCACCGTTCTCTCAGGCAATCAGTTCGCCCGGGCGCCGCAAGGCCTCCGGGCTTTTTTCGCCCGGTGCTCCGGCGGGCCGGCGCTGGCGAACGCAATGGAATAATCGGTCCATGCCCACCCCGCCCCGCGCCAAGCCGCCCGCCAGCCCACTGCCCACCGTTGCCTCCACCCCGGCGACACCCGGCGCCGACAAGGGACGCCGACGCATGCAGATGACCGACATCGCCCGCATGGCCGGCGTCTCCGCCTCCACCGTCTCGCGTGCGCTCAGCGGCAGCCCGCTGATCCCGGAAGCCACGCGCACCCGCATCACCGAACTCGCCCGCTCCCTGAACTACCGCGTCAACGCCGGGGCCGCCAGCCTGCGCAAGGGCGATGTGCAGACCATCGGGGTCGTGCTCCTGAGTGACAGCGCGCAGATGATCTCGGACCCCTTCCTGCTGGGCATCCTGGGTTCGCTCACCGACGCGGTGAACGAACAGGGCATGAACCTGCTGCTCTCGCGCCTGCACGAGGACAGCAAGGACCGCATGCGCTCCATGGTCGAGTCGGGCCAGGTGACCGGCCTGATCGTGATCGGCCAGCTGACCCTGCACGAACATCTCAACGAACTGGCGCATCTCGGCATTCCCATGGCGGTCTGGGGAGCGGCCCTGCCCGACGCGTCCTACCCGGTGGTCGGCAGCGACAACCGGCTGGGCGGTTACCTCGCCACCCGCCACCTGATCGAACAGGGTTGCCGGCGCATCGCCTTCTTTGGCGACACCACCCACCCCGAAGCCGGCCAGCGCTTCCAGGGCCACGCCCAGGCGATGGAAGAAGCCGGTATCGAACTCGACCCGCGCCTTCGGCAGCACTTCCTGTTTGGTGACGCGCGCCTCCGCGAGTCCATCGATGGCTGGCTCAACCAGCAGCTGGATTTCGACGCCATCTTTGCCTGCAGCGACGTCACGGCCATCTCCCTCATGGGCGCGCTGCGCGAGCGCAACATCGCCGTGCCCTCGCAGGTGCGCGTGGTCGGCTACGACGACATCCTGCTCGCCTCCCACGTCCACCCACCGCTGACCACCGTCCGCCAGCCCATCGCGCAGGCGGGCCGTGCGCTGGTCGACCTCATGTTCGAGTCCGTCGCCGGCGCCGCGCGCCGCAACATCGTCCTGCCGACCGAACTGATCGTGCGCGAGAGCAGCGTCTAGGGCCTGTTCACACTATTTTTTCCAAGTGCGAATGGGCTGAAAACAGCGCCAATCCAGGCGCGCGACGACGGCCAGACTGGGTGTCTGGCCTAGGAGTGCAACAACGAGTGGCGCTGTTTTCAGCCCATTCCCTTCGGGTCGCGGCCAAAAAGGCCATGCGCGGCGTTGCGAAGCCTTGCCGGGGGGCGACCCCGGCCGCGTTTCGCGCCTTGCGCAGGGCCTTTTTGATCCGCAACGCATCTTGGAAAAACAGTGTGAACAGGCCCTTGGCCTGTTTTCATCCCGCTGACACGCGGGACCGACCGGCCACCAACATCCTCGCCGTCCCCGGCGCCGACGGCGCCTCTGCGCACGCCGTTCGCCCCAGCCGGGCAACACGCTTTGTTACCGGGTTACGTACCCCACACGACGCGCTGGACTAGGGAAATCCCCATCATGCAATCGATTGCATCGATGATCCAATGACCCCACTGCCCATGAAAACATGTGAACGGCACAGCGGCAGTTCCACCGAGACACAACCATCTACGAGGCAAGCCCATGAAACTATCTTCCCGCTCCCTGACCGCCACGGCCGCTGCCCTGGCCCTGACCGCCCCGCTGTGGATCACGGGCGCCAACGCCGCCACCGTCACCATCTCCTGCGGTTCGGTCGGCCAGGACTATGAGAACTGCAAGAAGATGACGGCCGACTGGGCCAGGAAGACCGGGCACGAGGTCAAGCTCTTCACCATCCCGAACTCCACCACCGACATCCTGGCCCTGTTCCGCCAGCTGTTCGCCGCCAAGTCGCCGGACCTGGATGTGGTCAACGTGGACGTGGTGTGGCCCGGCGTGATCAAGGACCACCTGCTGGACCTCAAGCCTTACAGCAAGGGCGTGGAGAAAGAACACTTCCCGGCCATCGTGGCCAACAACACCGTGGACGGCAAGCTGCTGGCCATGCCCTGGTTCACCGACGCCGGCCTGCTGTTCTACCGCAAGGACCTGGTCGAAAAATACGGCGCCAAGCCCCCGACCACCTGGGAAGAGCTGGCCGCCACGGCCAAGAAGATCCAGGACGGCGAGCGCGCCGCCGGCAACAAGGACTTCCACGGTTTCGTGTTCCAGGCCAAGGCCTATGAAGGTCTGACCTGCGACGCCGTGGAATGGGTGCACAGCCATGGCGGCGGCAACATCGTCAACGACAAGGGCGAGATCACCATCAACAACCCCAAGGCCGTGCAGGCGCTGAAGACCGCGGCCTCCTGGATCGGCACCATCGCCCCGCAAGGCGTGCTGAACTACGCCGAAGAGGAAGCCCGCGGCGTGTTCCAGAACGGCAACGCCGCCTTCATGCGCAACTGGCCTTACGCCTGGTCGCTGGGCAACGCCAAGGACTCCAAGATCTCCGGCAAGATCGGCGTGTCGGCCCTGCCCAAGGGCGGCGCGAGCGGCCAGAACGCCGCCACGCTGGGGGGCTGGCAACTCGCGGTTTCCAAGTACTCCAGGAACCCGGCCATCGCCGCCGACCTGGTGATGTTCATGACCAGCGCCGAGTCGCAAAAGTACCGCGCCATCAACGGCTCGTACAACCCGACCATCGCCGCCCTGTACAAGGACAAAGACGTGCTGGCCGCCAACCCCTTCTTCGGCAGCCTGTACGAGGTGTTCACCAGCGCCGTGCCGCGCCCGGCCACAGCCACCGGCGCCAAGTACCCCGAGGTCAGCTCGGCTTTCTGGAACGCCACGCACGACGTGCTCTCGGGTCAGGCCACGGCCGAAGACAGCCTGAAGAAGCTCGAAGGCAAGCTCAAGCAGGTCCAGCGCGGCAAGTGGTGAGGACATGCCCTCCACGCGCCGCCTCCGGGCGGCGCTGGGGGGATCTGAAGCGCAACCCGAGGCACCCCACCCATGAACAGCAAGACCCGCACCGCTTGGACCTTTCTGGCTCCCATGCTGCTGGTGCTCATCCTCGTGGCCGTGTGGCCGCTGGGCCGCACCATCTGGTTCAGCTTCACCGACGCCAACATCAACGACCTGTCGGCCACGAAGTTCGTCGGTTTCGAGAACTACTTCGGCGAATACGGCCTGTTCGCCAACCCCAACTACACCGACGGCTTCTTCGCCAGCGACTGGGGCCTGTCCATCCTCAACACGCTGAAGTTCAGCGTCGTCTCCGTCACACTGGAAACCCTGATGGGCCTGGGCGTGGCCATGCTGCTGAATCAGGACTTCAAGGGCCGCACCTTCGTGCGCACCGCGGTGCTGGTGCCCTGGGCCATCCCCACCATCGTGTCGGCCAAGATGTGGGGCTGGATGCTGCACGACCAGTTCGGCATCATCAACCAGTGGCTGGTCGACTTCGGCCTGATCGCCGACAAGATCGCCTGGACCGCCCAGCCCGAGTACGCGCTCTGGACCGTGGTCGCGGTGGACGTGTGGAAGACCACGCCCTTCATGGCCCTGCTGATCCTGGCCGCGCTGCAGACCCTGCCCAAGGACTGCTACGAGGCCGCCGAGGTGGACGGCGTGCACCCGTTGCGCGTGTTCTGGAAAGTGACGCTGCCGCTCATCCGCCCCGCGCTGATGGTCGCCGTGATCTTCCGCCTGCTCGACGCGCTGCGCGTGTTCGACCTGATCTACGTGCTGACCTCGAACAACAACAGCACGATCTCCATGTCCGGCTTCGTGCGGCGAGAAATGGTCGACAACGGCTACATGGGCTACGGCTCGGCCGCCTCGACCGCGCTGTTCCTGATCATTGGCCTTTGTACGGTTGCAGCGATCAAGCTCAGCCGCATGAAACTCGGGGAGGACTGATCATGAAAGCAGCCTGGTACTGGCGCGTCGCGCTTTATCTTGCCGCCACGGTGGTGGTGGCCATCTCGGTGTTCCCCTTCATCTACGCGGTGTCCACCTCGTTCAAGTCGGGCTCGGCCCTGTTCGAGCCGGTGCTCTGGCCGTCGAGCGTGACGCTGGCGAACTACGTCTCGCTGTTCTCGCTGGCCGAACAGCCCTTTGGCCGCCACATCCTGAACTCGATCATGGTGTCGGTGCTGGTGGTGGCGATCTCGCTCTTCATCGGTGTGACCGCGTCCTACGCGCTGGGCCGCATCAGCTTCAAGGGCCGCGGTCTGCTGCTGACCGCCGTGCTGGCCGTGTCCATGTTCCCGCAGGTCGCGGTGCTGGCCGGCATGTTCGAGCTGATCCGCTTTCTGGGCCTCTACAACAAGGCGCTGGGCCTGGTGTTGCCCTACATGATCTTCACCCTGCCCTTCACCGTCTGGGTGCTCACCACCTTCATGAAGCAATTGCCCAAGGAGCTGGAAGAGGCCGCGATCATGGACGGCTGTGGTCCCTGGCGCATCATCAAGGACGTGTTCATGCCGCTGCTGTGGCCCGCGCTGGTGTCCACCGGCCTGCTCGCCTTCATCGCGGCCTGGAACGAGTTCCTGTTCGCGCTCACCTTCGTGCTCGACAACAACGAACGCACCGTGCCGGTGTCGATCGCGCTGATCTCCGGCGCCAGCAAATACGACATTCCCTGGGGCAACATCATGGCCGCCTCGGTGCTGGTGACCATCCCCCTGCTGGGCCTCGTGCTCGCCTTCCAGAAAAAGATCGTTTCGGGCCTGACGGCTGGAGCCGTCAAAGGCTGACCTTTCTTTCCCTTCTCCTCCCTACCCTTCCCATGACACAGAAAGCATCCAACAACGGCTGGTGGCGCGGCGGCGTGATCTACCAGATCTACCCACGCTCCTTCCAGGACAGCAACGGCGACGGCATCGGCGACCTGCCGGGCATCACGCAGCGCCTCGACCACATCGCGGCACTCGGTGCCGACGCCATCTGGCTCTCGCCCTTCTTCAAGAGCCCGATGAAAGACTTCGGCTACGACGTCAGCGACTACAACGACGTCGATCCCATGTTCGGCACGCTCGACGACTTCAAGGCGCTGGTGCAGCGCGCCCACGCGCTGGGCCTGAAGGTCATGATCGACCAGGTGCTCTCGCACTGCTCCGACCAGCACCCCTGGTTCACCGAGAGCCGCGCCAGCCGCGACAACCCCAAGGCCGACTGGTTCGTCTGGGCCGATGCGCGGCACGATGGCACCCCGCCCAACAACTGGTTGTCGGTCTTTGGCGGCAGCGCCTGGCAATGGGACACACGCCGGCGCCAGTACTACCTGCACAACTTCCTCAGCAGCCAGCCCGATCTGAATTTCCACAACCCCGCCGTGCAGGACGCGCTGCTGGCCGCCGTGGAATTCTGGCTGGAGCTGGGTGTGGACGGCTACCGCCTCGACGCCATCAACTTCTGCTTTCACGACGCAGCCCTGCGCGACAACCCGGGGCGTGGCGCGCCACTGATCGAGGACCCCACCGCCCCGTCGTCCAACCCCTACTCGTGGCAGCACCACCGCTACGACAAGAGCCAGCCCGAAGCGCTGGGCTTCCTGCGCCGCCTGCGCAGCCTGGTCGATCGATACGACGACACCACCATGGTCGGCGAGATCGGCGACGAGGCCGGCCTGACCATGGTGGCCGACTACACCGGTGGCAGCGACAAGCTGCACATGGCGTATTGCTTCACCCTGCTCGGTGGCGCCCACGACGCGCCCTTCCTCCATGCCACGATTCAGCAGTTCCAGCAGGTGGCGGGCGACGGCTGGCCTTGCTGGGCGCTGTCCAACCACGACGTCGCGAGGGTGGCCACGCGCTGGGGCGGCGAGCACCCCGACCCGCGCGTGCTGCGCCTGGCCGCGGCCTTCCAGCTGAGCCTGCGCGGCACCGTCTGCCTCTACCAGGGCGAAGAGCTGGGCCTGCCCGAAGCCACCATCGCCTTTGAAGACCTGCAGGACCCCTATGGCATCAGCATGTGGCCCGAATTCAAGGGCCGCGACGGCTGCAGAACCCCGATGCCCTGGGCCGCCGACGCGCCCCAGACCGGCTTCTCCACCGGTGAGCGCAGCTGGCTGCCCGTGCCACCGGAGCACCGGCCCCTTGCGGTGGACCGCCAGCAGGCCGACGCCGGTTCGCTGCTGAGCTTCTTCAAGCAGTTGCTCCACTGGCGCCGCGAGCAGCCCGCGCTGTTGCATGGCGAGCTGCACCTGCAGCCCGTGGATGCGCAGGTGCTGGCGTTCGAGCGCCACCACAGCGCGCAGCGCGTGTTCTGCGCCTTCAACTTCAGCGACACGCCGGCCACGCTGGCACTGCCCGAGGGCTGGTCGCAAGCCCGCGCGCTCGACGGCAGCGGCCTGAGCGGCGCGCACGTCGAAGGCGACACCCTCGTTTTCGAACCCTGGGGCGGCCTGTTCCTTCAGGCCTGACCTCCACCACACCGCAGGAGACCCGCACCATGTCCCGGATCGACTTCAAGAACGTCTGCAAGCGCTATGCGCCCAACGCACCGCTCACGATCAACAACGCCAACCTCACCATCGAGAACGGCGAGTTCTGCGTCTTCGTCGGTCCCTCGGGTTGCGGCAAGTCCACGCTGCTGCGCATGGTGGCCGGCCTGGAAGACATCAGCTCGGGCGACGTCTCCATCGGTGGCGAACGCGTCAACGACCTGCCGCCCGCGCGCCGCGGCGTGGCCATGGTCTTCCAGAGCTACGCGCTGTATCCGCACATGACGGTGCGCGAGAACATGGGATTCGGCCTCAAGGTCTTCGGCTCCAACGCCGCGGAGATCGACAAGAAAGTGCGCGCGGCGGCCGACATCCTGCAGCTCACCCCGCTGCTCGACCGCCTGCCCAAGGCGCTCTCGGGTGGCCAGCGCCAGCGCGTGGCCATCGGCCGCGCCATCGTGAAAGAGCCGCGCGTGTTCCTGTTCGACGAGCCGCTCTCCAACCTGGACGCTGCGCTGCGCGTGCAGACCCGGCTCGAGATCGCCAAACTGCACCACGACATCGGCACCGCCAGCATGATCTACGTGACGCACGACCAGGTCGAGGCCATGACCCTGGCCGACAAGATCGTGCTGCTGCGCGCGGGCGAAGATGTGCAGAAGAAGGGCTCCATCGCCCAGATCGGCACGCCCATGGACCTCTACCACCGGCCCAACAGCCTGTTCGTGGCCGAGTTCATCGGCTCGCCCAAGATGAACATCCTGCCCGCCACCTTCGAGTCGGCCAGCCACGGCTCGGCGCAGATCCGCGTGGCGGGCCACCGCTTCGACGTGGCGGTCAACGCCGATCAACTCAAGGCCGGCCAGGCCGCGACCATGGGCCTGCGCCCCGAGCACATGCGCCTGGCCGATTCGGATCACAGCCCCAACAGCCTGCCGGCCCGGGTGGTCCACATCGAGAAGCTCGGTGAAGCCTCGCTGCTGTACCTGGAGATCACCCCGGACACGCCGACCATCACCCTCAAGCTCGAAGGCACCACCGGCATCCGGACCGGCGAGAACATCCGCCTGCAGGTGGATGCGGCCGACCTGCACCTGTTCGACGACCAGGGCGAGGCGCTGACGCGCACCGTGTCGCTCCCGGTCTGAAGGCAACACCCGCTTCGCGGCGGGCCGCATTCTGGGCGACACTGGCGTGTGTGACCGGGGCAACACCGCCTCGGCAAAATCAGGGCTTTTGTCCCACGGAAGAACCCAGGAACCGCCATGACCCTCCAGTCCCTGCCCACCACCCCGTTTGCCGGCCAGCTGCCCGGCACCTCCGGCCTGCGCAAGAAGGTCACGGTGTTCCAGCAGCCGCGCTACCTCGAGAACTTCGTGCAGGCGCTGTTCGACGTGCTGCACGGCGAATACCAGCTGGCCACCGGCCAGACCCTGGTGCTGGGTGGCGACGGGCGCTTTCACAACCGGGCCGCCGTGCAGACCATCCTGAAAATGGCCGCGGCGCGCGGCTACGCCCGCGTGCTTCTGGGCCAGGGCGGCATCCTGTCGACACCCGCCGCGAGCGCGGTGATCCGCCGCCACAAGGCGAGCGGCGGCATCATCCTCTCGGCCAGCCACAACCCCGGCGGCCCCGACGGCGATTTCGGCATCAAGTACAACGCGACCAATGGCGGCCCCGCGCCCGAGAAGCTGACCCAGGCGATCTACGAGCGCACCCAGGTCATCGAGCGCTACCAGATCAGCGACGCGGCCGACATCGGCATCGACATGCAGGGCACCCAGCAGATCGAGGACATGACCGTCGAGGTGATCGACCCGGTGAAAGACCACGCGGCCGTGCTGCGCAGCCTGTTCGACTTTGACGCCATCCGGGCGCTGTTCGCCCGCGGCTTCCGCCTGCGCTACGACGCCATGTGGGCGGTCGGCGGCCCCTACGCCAAGGCCATCATCGAAGGCGAACTCGGCGCGCCCGCCGGCACCGTGGTGCACGCCGAGCCGCTGGAAGACTTCGGCGGCCTGCACCCCGACCCCAACCCGGCCTACGCCGACGACCTCGTGGCCCACCTCATGGCGGCCGACGCGCCCGACATGGGGGCGGCGTCCGACGGCGACGCCGACCGCAACATGATCCTCGGCCGCGGCTTCCTGGTCTCGCCCTCCGACAGCCTGGCCGTGCTGACGGCCCACGCGAAACAGGTGCCCGGCTACGCCCGGGGCCTGGCCGGCGTGGCGCGCTCCATGCCCACCTCCACCGCGGTGGACCGCGTGGCGAAAGCGCTGGACATCGCTTGCTACGAAACGCCGACCGGCTGGAAGTTTTTCGGCAACCTGCTGGACGCGGGCAAGGTCACGCTCTGCGGCGAAGAGAGCTACGGCACCGGCTCGGACCACGTGCGCGAGAAAGACGGCCTGTGGGCCGTGCTCTTCTGGCTCAACCTCGTGGCCGTGACCGGCAAATCGGTGGAAGAGCTGGTGCGTGGCCTCTGGCGCGCGCACGGCCGCTGCGTGTACTCGCGCCACGACTACGACGGCATCGCCACCGAGAAGGCCAACGCGCTGATGAGCGAACTGCGCGCCCAGCTGCCCACGCTCGGCGGCACGACGGTGGCGGGCCAGCCCGTCGCCTGGGCCGACGACTTCGCCTACACCGACCCGGTGGACGGCTCGGTGAGCCAGAAACAGGGCGTGCGCGTGGTGCTCGCAGATTCGTCGCGCGTGGTGTTCCGGCTCTCGGGCACCGGCACCGAGGGCGCCACGCTGCGCGTCTACCTGGAACGCCACGAACCCGACGCCAGCCGCCACGACGTGCCGGCCCAGGAAGCGCTCGCACCGCTCGTGGCCCTGGCCGAAGCCGTGGCCCACATCCGGCAGCACACCGGCATGGACGCACCGACCGTCATGACCTGAGACGGGTTCGCCTTCAAACGCATGACCGCGTTGGTTCGCCTTGGCCGCTGCTGTCCACCTCGCGGCGCACGCCGCCGTGAACCCCAGCAACTTCATCGACCATGGCGCCCCTTGCTCCCCTTGGTGGATGGCGCCGACGGCAACAGGTTGTCCGCGCCCTTCAAGGGCTGTGCCTGCCGCGCCTGCGCTTCGATCACGACGGCCTCGCTGTAAAGGCCAGCTTCTGCCGAGGTGGATACAGCGTCGGTGTCCTCAGCGAACTCAGCGGCCGGGCGCCGACGCTTCGGCCTGCCGTCGCCCCCTGCAGCCGCGGTGCGATCGATCAGATCGACGGGCACACCCTGCGGAAAGATGATTTCGCGAGCGTCGTCGGGCATCGTGATGCCTTGCTCCTGAAAGGCCCGCTTGACCAGCCGGATCACCGACGAGCGCACCTTTAGCCAGCTGTGCTCGCGCCCGTCCAGCCAGAAGTAAACCCGTAGATTGACAGTCGACGGTCCGAGGCTGTCAACCAGCACTGAGGGCTCCGGGTCCTGAAGCACCGCCGGGTGATTCGCGAGCACTTGGTGCGCGATCTCCTGCGCTTCGGTGATGAGCGCCGCGTAATCAATGCCGACAACGAAGTCCTCGCGCCGATTGGCACTGCTCGTGAAGTTGAGGAGGTTGCTCTTATAGACGGCGGCATTCGGGATTTGCACGAGATTGCCGTCCAGCGTCATCAGTATCGTCGTACGGACATTGAGCTGCTGTACGTACCCGGTAACGCCAGCGACCTCGATGAGATCACCCGTCTCGAACGGGCCTTGCAAGCTGAGAAAGATGCTCGCCAGGAAGTTCTCCGTGATGTCACGAAACGCGATGCCCAGGGCCAGCCCGATCAGCCCGGTGCCGCCAACCACGGTGAGGGCCAGCTGAGTCAGACCTGAGACGCGCAAGACCACGTAAGTACCGGCGAGCACGACGAGCGCGCCTGCGCTGCGGGCGATGACGCTGCGCAGTAGCCTGGTTTCCATGCGTGGGGCCAGGATGGATGCGACAGCGCGAGTCGCAATCATCCCGGCTCCGACAGACAGCGCCAGGATGGTCAAAGCCAAAAGGATGAATGGCAACGAGTGGACGAAGTCACGCCACATGGCCATCAGCCCTGCCCACGCCGGCCCCATGTCCCAAACCGAGGGCTGCGGTACCTCTATTCGGTTGGCCACCGCGACCACGCCCTGGGTGTTGCGCGCCAGATCGCCGGCCCATTTCCGGAGTTCGTCTGTCTCCGTCTTGCCGCTGAGGAAGACGACACCGACGTCGACCCGCACCCGCGCGTCGGTGAACCAACCCGTGGCATCCAGGACACTCTGTAGACGCCGGCCGATCTCCTCGTCGCGGGCGACGGGCGTCACATCGACGGTGGCGGGCGCTGCGGAACGCTCCTCGCTCCCCGCGCTGGCCGATCGGTGCATCAGAGGCGCCGGGTCAGCCGGGTCCGGCGCGCCCTGGGCCGCCACCGAGCAACTCAGCACACAGCAGGCGGCACCGACAGTCAGACATTTCGACAGCATGACGGCAAGTATCCCCCATGGACCTGCTCATGCAAGGCAAGAGCGAGCCCTGGCCAACAGGTCGGACCATGGTTCGCGAACGTACAGACGAAGCTGCTGGCCTCAGGTAGCGTCAAACCTTTCCCACCGTCCAGAGAGGCACAGGCGGCGCCAGTTCCTCGGGCGGCAATGGGGCCTACGGCTGTATGGAAAGGCAATTATGAAAGAGACTGGCGACATGAAGAAGTACGGAAGATTTGCAGCGATGATCTTCACGTCGACCGTCGTGATGTTCGGGCTGATGTACCTCAACACCTACGAGTGGAGCCACGTCAGCTTCAGCGAGACGAGAACCTACATGGCCATGTTCATGGGGGCCGCCATGGCCCTGGTGATGCTTGCCTTCATGCTGAGCATGTACACCAACCGGAAGCTCAACATCGCGATTATTTCTGTCAGTGCCATCGTGTTTGTCGGCGCGCTATGGCTGGTTCGGAGTCAGAGCACAGTGAAAGATGTGTCCTGGATGCGGGCGATGATTCCGCATCATTCGATCGCCATCTTGACCAGCGAACGGGCCCGTCTCACGGACCCGCGCGTGCGCAAGCTCGCGGACGAGATCATGGAGGCGCAGCGCCGTGAGATCGGTGAGATGCAGGCCTTGATACGCGAGCTCGAAAAACAGTAGATTGTCTTGCGCACGACTGACCACGGCACTGCATGTTTTTCCAAAACTCTTCGTGATGTCCAAGGATGTGGCACTAGCCAGAGGGCATGACTGCGCTGCTACTCCTGGTGCCGTTGCAATGGCTGATCACTTGGCTGTCCGTGCGCCACCCCACGATATCCAAGCAGGTCAAGTCGAAGCCCAGGCTATTCCTGCTTGACGGGTGTCTGATTCCGAGCGCCATGACGCGCGAAAGAGAGACCGAAGTTGATTTGCATGCCGCTTTGCGTGTGCAGGGACTGGGCTGCGTTGCAGACGCCGCAGCTGTGGTGATGGAAACCGACGGCAGCCTTATTGTGATTCCGCAGCGCGAGGGGGCTGCCGAACTTGGAAACCGAAGGTCGCTTGAAGGCTGGTTGCAGCCATTGGGCATCTGCGGGCTAGATGTCTGCAGCAACGCTGACAGCGGTCATCTTGAGCGGACCGATTCGGGCAAGCGAGCCGGCTCTTAAACGTTATCCGCGCGAACCTCTATACCTATGCGCGACGGGTGCTCGCCACGCGTGGCACAGAGTTCCCTCCGAAAGTCCCTCGCCCCACTGCTTAGTCGTCGGCACGTTCGACGAATGAGGCAACCCAAGCTCTGGTCTTCTCGGCCATGTCCCTACGTACCGCTTCTCAGTCGCCCCTCTCGTCAACCACCGACAGGCGGCACATGTCAACGCCTCGCCGCGACGCAACCCGTGAAAAATGTTTGCGGCATTTGGTCTCAAAGGCTCCGCGAGCTATCCAATCAACGGCAACAATCGGTGACGATCAATTCGCCGACCTAACATGCCGCTTCGAGCCGTTCATGGGTTGAGAGCGGCTGCAACACCCGTAAAGAGTTCAGACATGCGTACAGAACAAGAAATTTTTGATGAGCTCGCGGCACTGTGCTGCTCGCCGGGGTACGTACACGCCATTGCACACCTTTGCTTTCGCGACAACATCATCGCGCATTTAGGGGAGGTGACGGCCGAGGACATTTATCGCGTGCCTTCGATGGAAAAACTGTCTCGCACGGAGATATCGACTCTGATCGGCCTCATGGTCAAGTCGCCCATAGACGACTCGATGCCAGACATGCAGGCGATGCAGCGCTACGTCCAGAGCACTGACCGGTTGATGTTGGAGCTTCACAAGGCCATGTCGGCCGCATCATTCAAGGTCGATGACTGGAAGAAGGCTGCCGAAGAGGGGCGCGACCCTTTTCAAGATGGGGGCGCCTTCCGTGAGCCAATCTTTTACAGCGGGGACTCCGCCTACCACTTCCAGTACCGGGACCTGGCCTCGTCCAAGTACGAGGCAGACAACGCTTGGCTGCAGGTCAACAAGGGATTTGACATCCATGTCGCCAGGAACGTTGTGCTTGCGATCGAGCGTTTGCAGACGAAGAAGATCCCAGACCGCCTAGAAGAGATGAGGTCGCTGCCTCCTGCCGAGTGGACGTTTCTTCCCGCCTTCACTTTTTCCTCGACTGAGGTTGCCGCCGAATCGCAACTGGACGAGCAAGTTGTCGAGGCAGTGCTGCGCGCGTTCACCATCCCGGTCGACGACCGCAACAGTTCTTTTGAAACCCTCCACGCCTTCAACGTTGCAAATGCCCTTCCGCTGATCCATCAAGGCGAGAAGACGTACTTGCTTCTGCAGGCCTATAGCTTGAGCGAGGCCCTGTATGAAGCGCCGTTCTACTGGATGATGCTCGACAGGGCATATAGGGGAACGGCAACCAACAACCGAGGGCAATTCGCTGAGGGGTTCGCAGAAGGGCGACTTACGTCGGTGTTTGGGGCGGCAAACGTATTCGCCAATGTTCACGTAATGGAGGCGAAAGGCAAGGAACTGAGCGAGATTGACGTTCTAGTGGCCTTTGGCAATCGAGCGATCATCGTTCAAGCCAAATCCAAGAGGCTGACGATCGAGGCGCGAACGGGCAACGACAAGGTCCTCAAAGATGATTTCAGGAAGAGCGTGCAGGACTCATACGAACAAGGTCGTTTGTGTGCCGCGGCGCTCGCAGACGCCGCCTACAAGCTCGTGGACTCGGCGGGCAATGAGCTGACCTTCTCGCGCAGCTTCAAAGAGGTCTACATCCTTTGCGTGGTGTCTGACAACTATCCCGCGCTGAGCTTCCAGGCTAGGCAGTTCTTAAAGCATCAGGAAACGGAGGTCATCAAACCGCCGTTTGTTTTGGATGTGTTCACCCTCGACGCTATCGCTGAGATGCTCCAGTCACCGCTGCGCTTCCTGAGCTACCTGAATCGCCGCACGGAAATAGACGACAAAGTTCTTGCCGCGCAGGAATTGACCATCCTTTCGTACCACCTCAAAAGGAATCTGTGGGTCGAAGGCGAACTCACGATGATGTCGCTGGATGAAAGTATTTCGGCGGATTTGGATGTAGCGATGGCCGCCCGACGTCCCCCCGGATTTGAGTAGCGGCTGACTCTGGAGTCCAATCCCGAAGACAGGAGATTGGACGTGAAGAAGAGATTTACGGAAGAACAGATCA
>Ga0209343_10004095_pt1 | contig 18090 bp, 15 predicted proteins | sample RifCSPlowO2_02_FD_184026 | JGI IMG/M metagenome (GOLD analysis project Ga0209343, IMG submission 184026) | Groundwater microbial communities from Rifle, Colorado - Rifle CSP2_plank lowO2_0.2 (SPAdes) (version 2) | ecosystem: Environmental > Aquatic > Deep subsurface > Groundwater | place... | reverse complement strand
GCAAGCCGGCTGCGTGACCAGTGCACGGGCGAGGGCCACGCGCTGGCGCTCGCCGCCTGACAACTCGCCCGGGGCGTGTCCCAACCGGTGACCCATGCCTACCTTCACCAGTATCTCCGCTGCGCCCGCCCGCGCCTGCTCCGCCGGCACGCGCCGGATGAGCAGCGGCATCGCGACATTCTCCAGCGCGGTGAACTCGGGCAACAGGTGGTGAAACTGGTAGACGAAACCCAGCGCCCGGTTACGCGTGGCGCCGCGCTGCGCTTCGCTCTGCCGGCGCAGGTCCTGTCCCAGGATCATGATTTCCCCCGCGCTTGCCTCATCCAGGCCGCCGAGCAGATGCAGCAGCGTGCTCTTGCCCGAGCCCGAGGCGCCCACGATCGCGACGCGCTCGCCGGCGCCGACGTCCAGGTCGACCCCATGCAGCACCGGCACTTCGACCTGCCCCTGCCAGAAGCTCTTGCGCAGGCCACGACACGAAACGACGGCGGCCTGACTGATCGCGTCACTCGTCACTCGTCACCCGTCACTCGTAGCGCAGCGCCTCGGCCGGATTCACCTTGGCCGCCCGGTAGCTGGGATAGATGGTCGCCACCAGGCTCAACGCGAACGAAGCGACCGCGGTGATGACGACGTCCGGCATCTGCAATTCCGACGGCAGGTCGGAGATCAGGTACACGTCCTTGGCGAAGAACTTGAAGCCGAACAGGTTTTCGATGAAAAGCACGACGGTGTCCACGTTGAGCGCAAGCAGCACCCCGCTCACCACCCCGAGCACGGTGCCCAGAACGCCGATCATGGTGCCTTGAATCATGAAGATCCCGGTGATGCTGCGCGGGCTCGCCCCCAGCGTGCGCAGGATCGCGATATCGGCCTGCTTGTCCTTCACCGCCATCACCAGGCTCGACACGATGTTGAACGCGGCGACCGCGATGATGAGAAAGATGATCAGAAACATCATGCGTTTCTCGATCTGGATGGCACGCAGCAGGTTGGCGTGCTGCATCGTCCAGTCGCTGATGAAAACCGGTTTCGTGATCGCGCGCGAAAGATCGCGCGCGACCGCCCCGGAGCGGAACAGGTCCTTGAGCTTGAGCCGCACGCCCGATACGTCTTCGCCGAAGCGAAACAACTTCTGTGCGTCCTCGAGGTGCACGAGCGCGAGGCCCGAATCATATTCGAAATGGTCGACGTTGAAGACGCCGACCACCGTGAACTGCTTGAGCCGCGGCAGGATTCCTGCCGGCGTGACCTGCCCCTGGGGCGCGACCAGCACGACTTTCTCGCCCACCGCCACTCCCAGGGCGCGCGCGAGCTGGCCTCCTAGTATGATGCCGAATTCGTTCGCGCGCAGCGCCTCGAGGCGCCCGCTGCGCATGTGGCGTGCGAAATCCGCCACCCGCTCCTCCTGCTCGGGCAGAATGCCCCGGATGAACGCGCCGCGCACCGCGGAACCGTAAGTGAGCAGCCCCTGGGCATTGATGTAGGGAGCCGCGGCGAGCACCTGCTCGTGGCGCATTGCCTGCGCGGCGACCTCCTGCCAGCCGTCGAGCGTCTTGTCGCCGGCGGAGATCTGGACGTGCGAGGCGACGCCGAGGATGCGCGTGCGGATTTCGCGCTGGAACCCGTTCATCACCGAGAGCACGGTGATCAGCACCATCATGCCGAGCGCCATGCCCGTGACCGACATCACCGAAATGAACGAAATGAAGCGCGTGCGCTGCCTGCTGCGCGTGTACCTCAGTCCGATGAAAAGCTCGTAGGAATTCAAGGCGGGCCGAGATGAAATAAGGGGGAGTTTGCCACAAGGCGTCACGCAAATCACGCACGGCCCTGTGTTAAACTGCGGCCCGACCGGCGCATCCATGCTGTGCACGCTTCTGCTTCCCGATCTCTTCCTGCCGCGTGCCGTCCACGACGACGCGTATCGCGACCTGCAACTGCCGGCCCTCGAGCGGTTGTTGTCGCGCTCGGATTCGACCACGCTTCCCGGGCAAGGCTTCGAAGCCTGGCTGTGCCAGGCATTTGGCGCTGCACCGCAGCCGGACTGGCCGGTTGCGGCGCTCACGCTCCTCGTGGATCGCGGCGGCGACGACGACGGGGGCTTCTGGCTGCGCGCGGATCCGGTGCATCTGCGCGCCACCCGCGATCGCGTCCTGCTGTCCGACGCCAGCGTTCTTTCCATTCGGCCGGAGGAGGCCGACACGCTCGTAGCGGCACTGAACGCCTATTTCGCCGACGACACCCGGCAGTTCTTTGCCCTCCACCCGCAGCGCTGGTATCTGCGTCTCAACGCCCACCCTCAGATCGCGACGCGCACGCTGCTCGAGGCGATCGGCAAGGATATCCATCCGCTGCTGCCTGCCGGTCCCCAGGCGCTGTATTGGCATCGCATGGCGAACGAAATCCAGATGCTGTTGCATGCCCATGCCGTAAACGAGGCGCGCGCGGAGCGCGGTGACCCCATCATCAACAGCGTCTGGCTGTGGGGCGGCGGTCATCTCCCCAGCATTTCCACCGGCGGATTTCATGGGCTCTGGAGCAAGGATGCGCTCGCCCTCGGGCTGGCGCGGAACGCGGGACTGCCCGCGGCGCCGAACGGCGATGCCCCCGGCCCGTGGCTGGAGTCGGTGACACGGGCGGCGCGCGGCGGACACCACCTGGTCGTGCTCGATCAATTGATGCTGCCGGCTCGCCATGGCGACCTGCCGATGTGGCGCGAGCGCCTTGCGCGGCTCGAGCAGGAGTGGTTTGCGCCGCTGCTGCGGGCCGTGCGCGACCGCCGTGTCACGCGTCTCAACATAGCGGCGATCGGACCGGATCGCGGCGTCCGGTTCGAGGTCACACCTGTCGCTCTGCTGCGGGTCTGGCGCGCCGGGGCGCCGCTCGCCGCGCACGCCGCGACTCACACGGCCTGAGCCGGCATGCCGGTCTTCACGACGCGTGACCCACCGGCCGAAGTCACGGCCCGCCTCATCGCACAGGGCGAGAACGCCCTGCTCGCGCGGCTGTATGCCGCGCGGGGTGTCGCCTCGGTGGAAGAAACCCGCGCCGACCTTGCGCGCCTCGAACCGCCTCACCGGATGCAGAACCTGGGCGCGATGGCAGCGCTGCTCGCCGACGCCATCGCAAACCAGAAGCGCCTGTTGATCGTAGCGGACTACGACACCGACGGCGCGACGGGGTGCGCCGTGGGACTGCGGGCGCTGCGCGGGTTCGGCGCGCACGTCGATTACCTCGTGCCGGATCGTTTCCGCTTTGGCTACGGCCTGACGCCCGAAATCGTCGAGCACGCCTTTGCAGCGCGGCGCCCCGACATACTGATCACCGTTGACAACGGCATCGCCAGCGTCGATGGCGTAGCCGCAGCCAATCGCCTCGGGCTGAAGGTGCTCATCACCGACCACCACCTGCCTGGAGATGAATTGCCCCAGGCGTCCTGCATCATCAATCCCAACCAGCCCGGCTGCGGGTTTCCGAGCAAGAACCTCGCGGGCGTCGGCGTCATGTTCTACCTCATGCTCGCGCTGCGCGCCGAACTGCGGCAAAGGGGCGCCTTCAGAACAATGCAGAATGAGGAATGCGGAATGCGGAATGAAAGCACAAGCAATTCATCATTCATCAATCATCAATCATCATTCCCGACAGGCGAGCCCAACCTCGCCGCCCTGCTCGATCTGGTGGCCCTCGGCACGGTCGCGGACGTGGTGAAGCTCGACGCCAATAACCGCATACTCGTGAGCCAGGGGCTGAAACGCATACGCGGCGGCCAGCTGCAGCCCGGCGTCGCAGCGCTGTTTCAGGTTGCCGGTCGCGACCCGCGCCGCGCGTCCGCCTACGATCTCGGTTTCGCGCTCGCCCCGCGCCTCAACGCCGCGGGCCGGCTCGCGGACATGGCGCTCGGCATCGAGTGTCTCGTGACCGACGACCCGCAGCGGGCCGCAGCCATCGCCACAGAACTCGACGGGCTCAATCGCGAGCGCCGCAACATCGAGGCTGACATGCAAGAAGCCGCCCTCGCGGCAGTGGAACGGGTCTCGCCGGGCAACAATTTCAGCCTCAGCCTGTTCGACGCGGATTGGCACCAGGGCGTCGTCGGCATCGTCGCCTCGCGCATCAAGGACCGTTATCACCGGCCGACGATCGCATTCGCGCGTGCAGGCAACGGCGAACTCCGGGGATCGGGCCGCTCGATTGCCGGGCTGCATTTGCGCGACGCCCTGGACCGGGTGGCGAAACGTCATCCTGACCTGATCCTGAAGTTTGGCGGACACGCGGCGGCGGCAGGACTCACGTTGCGAGAATCGGACTTCGGGCGCTTCGCGGATGCTTTCGAGGCGGCGGCACGTGAAGCCCTGACGCCGGCCGACCTCGAAGAGGAGATCGCCACCGACGGCTCGCTCGCGGTTGGGGACACGAGCGTCGAAAATGCAGCACTGCTTAAAGCGCAGATATGGGGACAGGGATTCCCGGAGCCGTTGTTCCTCGACCAGTTTGAGGTTCTCGGCCAGCGCGTGGTGGGCCAGCGCCACCTCAAGCTGCGGCTCGCGCGTGAACGGCGCGAGTTCGACGCGATCCTTTTCGGCACGACCGTGCGGCTGCCACAGCGGATCGAGGCCGTCTACCGCCTCGACCTCAACGATTTCAACGGCAGTCGCAGCGCACAGCTCATACTGCGGCACTGGACAGCCGCAACGGAGTGACACCGCGTGATGCGGCGCCGTTTTCGCCATCGACCCTCCACGTGGCTTTGCGCTGGGCAGATCCTGCGGCAGGGGCCTGCGCTAGCGGGGGGCGATGGATCCCCGGTGCCACGTGCCACGTCGTGTATAATTCTTGTTTTTTCAGGGCCTTACTCGATGGAAGCGGAACGAATCAACGCCCTTGCGAAGCAGTTGGAGGACATCCAGGCGCGCGCTGCGGATCTGCGGAGGTATCTTTGACTATGACGCCAAGACGGTGCGTCTTGATTTTCTGCGAAAGGAGCTGGAAAAACCGGATGTCTGGTCCGACAGTAAACGCGCCCAGGAGCTCGGCAAAGAGAAAAAGCAGCTTGAAACAGTCGTAGAGCGGCTCGACTCGACGGCCGCTGCGCTTGGCGATTCGATAGCACTGTTCGAACTGGCCGAGGCCGAGCAGGACGACGGGACGCTTGAAGCCATCGGCAAGGACGTCACCGCGCTTGAAACGACGGTCGCGGACATGGAGTTCAAGCGCATGTTCTCCAATGCGATGGACTCCAACAACTGCTTCGTCGATATTCAGGCCGGGTCCGGCGGCACCGAGGCGCAGGACTGGGCCGCCATGCTCGAACGCATGTACCTGCGCTACTGCGAGCGCAAGGGATTCAAGGCGGCGCTGCTGGAAGAGTCACCCGGGGAAGTCGCCGGCATCAAGAGCGCGACCCTGAGGGTGAACGGCCCCTACGCCTATGGCCATCTGCGCACCGAGACCGGCGTGCATCGCCTGGTGCGTAAGTCGCCGTTCGACGCCAATAACCGGCGGCATACATCCTTCGCGAGCCTCTTCGTCTACCCCGAGGTCGATGAAACCATAGAAGTCGAGATCAATCCGGCGGATCTTCGCATCGACACGTTTCGCGCCTCCGGCGCCGGCGGCCAGCACGTCAACAAAACGGACTCGGCGGTGCGGATCACGCACCTTCCGACCAATATCGTGGTGCAGTGCCAGAACGACCGTTCGCAGCACCGTAACCGCGCCGAGGCCATGGCGATCCTGAAATCGCGCCTCTACGAACTCGAGTTGAGAAAGCGCAACGAGGAGAAAAAGGCGCTCGAAGACACCAAGACCGATATCGCATGGGGCCACCAGATCCGGTCTTACGTGCTGGATCAGTCGCGGATCAAGGATCTGCGCACCAACGTGGAAATCGGCAATACCCAGGCCGTGCTCGACGGAGATCTCGACGATTTCATCGCCGCCAGCCTGAAGCAGGGAATTCAATAAGGGCGTGATGCTGATGGAAGACACCAACCAGATCATCGAAGAGCGCCGCGCGAAATTGAAGGCGTTGCGGGAGAAGGGCGTCGCCTATCCCAACGACTTCTGGCGCCAGAACCTTGCAGCCGAACTCGTTGAAAAATACGAGAAGGTCGACCGCGACACGCTCGATCTCCATCCCGTGATCGTCAAGATCGCAGGCCGGATCGTGCTGAAGCGCGTCATGGGCAAGGCGAGTTTCGCCACCATCCAGGATATGAGCGGTCAGATCCAGCTTTACCTTACCGACAGCTATCCCGGCGAGGAGCAGCACGAAGCCTTCAAGCACTACGATATCGGCGACATCATCGGGGTCAACGGCGTGTTGTTCAGGACCCGTACCGACGAGGTTACGGTGCGGGTGAGGGACTTGCGGCTGCTCACGAAATCTCTGCGCCCCCTGCCGGAGAAGTTCCACGGCCTCACCGACCTGGAGTTGAAGTACCGCCAGCGTTACGTCGATCTGATCGTCAACGAGGAGTCGCGTCTCGTATTCGTCCAGCGCTCGCGCATCATCCAGGCGATGCGGAATTTTCTGCTGGGGCGGCGCTATCTGGAGGTGGAAACCCCGATGATGCAGCCCATCCCCGGCGGCGCCGCCGCGCGGCCGTTCGTCACCCATCATAACGCGCTCGACATGGATCTCTATCTGCGCATCGCGCCGGAACTATATCTGAAACGGCTGGTAGTGGGCGGGTTCGAAAAAGTGTTCGAGATCAACCGCAACTTCCGCAACGAGGGCATCTCGACGCGCCACAACCCCGAGTTCACTATGTTGGAGTTCTACGTGGCATACGCGGACTACGAATTCATGATGGAGTTGGTGCAGCAGATGCTGCGGGAAGTCGCGCAGGCCGCGCTTGGGACAATGATCGTTTCCTACCAGGGAAAGACCCTCGACTTCAGCAAGCCGTACGAGCGACTCACCATTACCGAAGCCCTCACGAAATACCACCCCGAGTTCACCGATAGCGTGCTGGGCGACCGGGAGATGCTGATCGCGCAGCTCAACGCGCGTGGCATCGCGTACCGCGCGACAGACGGCATCGGCGGCCTTCAGTTGACGCTTTTTGAAAACACCACCGAGCAGTTGCTGTTCGAGCCGACCTACATCATCAACTACCCGGCGGAGACCTCGCCGCTCGCCAGGCGCAGCGACAAACACCCCGGCATGACCGAGCGCTTCGAGCTCTACATTGCGGGCCGCGAGATCGCCAACGGCTTCTCCGAACTGAACGATCCGGAAGACCAGGCGGCGCGTTTCCGCGAGCAGTCCGCGAAGAAGGACGCCGGCGATGCCGAGGCCATGCATTACGATGCCGATTACATCCGCGCCCTCGAATACGGGCTTCCGCCGTGTGCCGGCGCCGGCATCGGCGTCGATCGCCTGGTGATGCTGATGACGGATTGTCCCTCGATCCGCGACGTGATTCTTTTCCCCCACCTGCGCCCCGAATGACCGCGCGGCCCACGACATGACTGAGCAGGCGCTGTGGCGGCCGACACCCGAGCAGGCCGCCGCATCCAACCTTACGGCCTTCATGCGCCACGTGCGCGCGCGGCACAACGTGCGAGTGGAAGACTACGCCGCCCTGCATGAGTGGTCGGTTTCGGAACGGGCGGATTTCTGGTCGGCCGTCTGGGAGTTCTGTGGCGTAAAGGCGCGACGGCGTAGCGGCGTGGCGCTGGCCGACGGCGACCGCATGCCCGGCGCCCGCTGGTTCCCCGGTGCCCGGCTCAACTTCGCGGAGAACCTGCTGCAGCGAAGCGACGATGCGATGGCGGTGGCGTTCTGGGGCGAGGACCGGCTGAAAAGCCACATTACCTATGGCGAGCTACACGCTGAAGTATCGCGCTTTGCACAAGCGCTGCGCGCTGCGGGCATCGTACCCGGCGATCGGGTCGCCGCCTACATGCCCAACCTGCCGGGCACGCTCATTGCCATGCTCGCGGCCACCAGCATCGGTGCGGTATGGTCTTCGTGTTCTCCGGATTTCGGCGTGCAAGGCGTGCTGGACCGCTTCGGCCAGATCGCGCCGCGGATACTGATCAGCGCCGATGGCTACTTCTACGCCGACAGGACGATCGACGTGCTGCCGCGGCTCAAGGCGATCGTCGCTGGTTTGCCATCGGTCGAGAAACTCGTCGTCGTGCCCTACACGCGCGGCGCGCCGCCGCTCGCCGATCTTCCGCGCGCGGTCGACGTGCGTCAATTCATGGCGCCGTTCCACCCCGGCAGGATCCGCTTCGAGCCACTGCCGTTCGATCACCCGCTCTACGTGATGTACTCCTCAGGCACCACCGGTGTCCCCAAGTGTATCGTGCACGGGGCGGGCGGCACCCTGCTGCAACACCTGAAGGAACACCAGCTCCACGTCGATCTCAAGCGCGGCGATCGCCTGTTCTATTTCACGAGCTGCGGCTGGATGATGTGGAACTGGCTCGCCAGCGGCCTCGCCTCGGGCGCCACCCTGGTGCTCTACGACGGCTCGCCGTTCGCGGCGGGTGGCGGCATCCTGTTCGACCTCGCGGAACGCGAACGCATCACGGTACTGGGCATCTCGGCGAAATACCTGGATGCGGCCGCGAAGCTCGGGTTGAAACCCCGCCTCACGCACAAGCTGGACGCCCTGAAAAGCATCCTGTCGACCGGTTCTCCCCTGATGCCAGAGGCTTTCGATTACGTCTACCACGACGTCAAGCCGGAGGTACAACTTGCTTCGATGTCGGGCGGCACGGACCTCATATCCTGCTTCGTGCTGGGCAATCCGCTGCTCCCGGTGTGGCGCGGAGAGATCCAGTGCCGGGGACTGGGCATGAAGGTGGAGGTATTCGACGACGAAGGCAGATCCGTCCACGGGCGGCGCGGAGAATTGGTGTGCACCGCCCCGTTTCCTTCCATGCCGACCGGCTTCTGGAACGACCCGGATGGCGCCCGCTACCGCGCCGCCTATTTCGAGCGGTTTCCGGGCGTGTGGTGCCACGGCGATTACGTTGAACGCACCGCGCACGACGGCATGATCATCTACGGACGCTCGGACGCCGTGCTCAACCCCGGCGGCGTGCGTATCGGCACCGCGGAGATCTACCGCCAGGTCGAGCAGTTCGACGAGGTCCTGGAAAGCCTTGCGATCGGGCAGGACTGGCCACCCGGACACACTGGCGACGTGCGCGTCGTGCTGTTCGTGCGGTTGCGCGACGGGTTGAGCCTCGACGCGGCGCTGACCGACAGGATCAGGCAACGCATCCGGGAGCAGGCGAGCCCCCGTCACGTTCCGGCGAAGATCGTCCAGGTGACGGACATCCCGCGCACCCGCAGCGGCAAGATCGTCGAACTCGCGGTACGGGATATCGTCCACGCGCGCCCAGTCACGAATATCGAAGCGCTCGCCAATCCAGAAGCGCTCGATCTTTTCCGTAACCTCCCCGACCTTGCCGCATGAGGGCACTTCCCGGAGCGCACTTCAAAACATGCAGCGACCAGGTTGTAACAGTCTGTTTCAATGTGCGGTTTTTCACATTCAGACGTACGTTTTCTGCTATGATGCCGATGAGTACGGAGCGTCGCTGGGTGCAATTACCTGAGGAGATCCGCCATGTCCGAAACTCAGAGCCGTAGCAACCCGCTGGTCGCGATTGCAGCAATCGCAGTGATCATTTTCAGCGTCGTCGGGGTCGGCGTAATGACCGGCTATATCCCCAGTTCCAAGAGCACGCCTGCGGCACCGGAGGCAGTCGCCACACCTCCGGCGGCGCCGGCGCAGCCCGCCACCGTCCAGACGGCACCCGTCCAGCCGGCGCAGCCACAACTCAAAGTCGCAAAACAGCCCGCCCCCGAGCGTCGGGTCGCGCGCACCCCCGCCGCCGCGCCCGCCCAACCCGCTTACGATCAGCGTCCGGCGCAACCTTTGGCACGTCCCTATGACCCCGCATACGACGCCCCGCGAGTGGCGACTGCTCCGCCGGCGCGCCCGGCGATCTGCACCAACTGCGGCAGCGTCGAGGCCATCAATATAAGCGAACAGCAAGGCGCAGGCAGCGGTCTTGGCGCGATTGCCGGTGGTGTCGCGGGCGCGTTGCTCGGCAACCAGGTCGGGCGCGGCACCGGCCGCAAGGTTGCAACCGTCGCCGGTGCCGCCGGCGGCGCATACGCCGGCCATCAGGTCGAAAAGCACGTCAAGTCGAGCAAGAGCTACGAAGTGGTCGTGCGCATGGAAGACGGCGGCTCGCGGCGCTTCCCCTATGAAAGCCAGCCCGCGTTCCGAGTCGGCGACCGGGTCAAAGTCGTAGAAGGCGCGCTGGTTGCAAACTAGCGGAGCGTAGACGACAACGGCCGCGCAATGCGCGGCCGTTCAGCGTGCTGGCCGCGCGACGCGTCACCAGTTCCAGATCTGCCACCAGGGAGAATCGCGGCCCACCCCGCCCTTCAGGTACTTGCTGTTGGGGAAGTTCTGGAGCATCACGCGCTCGGCATCGTTACGCAGATCAGTCATGCCCAGAGCATCGTAGGCCTTGACCATGATCACCAACCCTTCCTCGTTGGCGGGAGCCTGCGGATAGGTCTTGAGCGCGTGCTGGGCACGATTCGCCGCCGCGACAAACGCGCCCCGCTTCATGTAATAACGCGCCACGTGCACTTCGTGAGCGGCCAGCGCGTTGACCAGATAGTTCATGCGCTGGATCGCGTCGGGCGTGTACTTGCTCTCAGGATACCGGGCGACGAGGCTCTTGAAGGCCTCGAACGCGGCGACGGCCGCCTTGGGATCGCGTTCGGTCATGTCCTGCCCGCTGACGTAACCAAACAGGCCGAGATCATCGTTGAAGTTGGCGAGTCCCCGGAGGTAATACATGTAGTCCACGCTGGGGTGGTTGGGATGCAGCTTGATGAAGCGATCGGCCGCAGCGATGGCGGACACGGGCTCGCTGTCCTTGTAATAAGCGTAGGCCGTCTCGATCTGCGCCTGCTGCGCGTAGCGGCCATAGGGAAATCGCGCCTCGAGCTTTTCGTAGTACTTGATGGCGGTTTCGTAGCTCCGGTCGTTGAGCGCGGAGCGCGCCTCCGAGTAGAGCTTCGCCGCCGACCAGCCGCGGGTCTCGTCGATTTCGCCGGGCAGCAAGCCGCAACCGCCAAGCGCGATCGCCAACAACGCCGCCAATGTGACTAAACTATGCTTCATGAAGCAATCATCCCCTCAAAATTATAACGCAATGCCGGAGGCCGCCGCCGCCTTCGAGCTGACCATACCAGTCGACTGTGCGGGACTCCGGTTAGACCAGGCGCTCGCCCGGTTGTTGCCTGATCTTTCGCGCAGCCGGCTTGCGCACTGGGTTAACGAGCACCAGGTTACGTTGAACGGGGTGTGCACCGTCCCCCGGCACAAGGTATGGGGTGGCGAGCGCGTCAACATCGCACCGACGCCCGATCCAGCCGGACTCGCGCCGCAAGCCGAGCACCTCCCGCTGGAGGTGATGTTCGAGGACGATACCCTGCTCGTCGTGAACAAGCCCCCGGGACTCGTGGTCCACCCGGGGAGCGGCAACTGGCGCGGCACCCTGCTCAACGCATTGCTTGCGCACGCGCCGCAGCTCGCGCAGCTCCCGCGCGCCGGTATCGTGCATCGCCTGGACAAGGATACGAGCGGGCTGTTGGTTATTGCGAAGACGCTCGCGGCCCACACCGACCTCGTGCGCCAGCTCCAGGCGCGTAGCGTCAAACGCATCTACCTCGCCGTGGTCCATGGCCGTGTCACGCGTTCGGGCAGGATCGAGGCGCCGATTGGACGCCACCCGACGCGGCGCACGCGGATGGCAGTCATCGCCCGCGGTAAACCTGCGGTCACGCATTACGAAGTCATCGCGCACCTCGCACAGGCGACCCTGCTGCGCTGCCGCCTTGAATCAGGGCGAACGCATCAGATACGCGTGCACCTGCATTCGATCGGACATCCGCTCGTCGGCGACCCGGTCTACGGCGCAAGACGCAGCGCCGGCGGGGTTTCGTTCAATCGTCAGGCATTGCATGCCGAACGGCTCGAGCTGACGCATCCCGCTACCCGCGACGTGGTCGCGTGGCATGTTGAGCCGCCTCCCGACATGCTACGGCTTACGGCGGCGTTGAAGGCTGCGTGCTGACCTTGCATCCCGACTGGATTCTGCCGGACTGGCCTGCACCGAAGCGGATCAGGGCGATAATTACGACCCGCAAGGGCGGCGCCAGCCGCGGAGAATTCGCGAGTCTTAATCTCGGCCAGCGTACTGGTGATGACCCGCAGGCGGTTGCGGCGAACCGTACCCGCTTGCGCGGCGTGCTGCCTCAGGAGCCGCGGTGGCTGAAGCAGGTGCACGGATCACGGGTGGTGGTGGCCGACGAGGTCACCACGCCCCCGGAAGCGGACGCCAGCGTCGCGCGCCAGCCCGGAACCGTCTGCGCCGTGATGATCGCGGATTGCCTGCCGGTGCTGCTCGCGGATGCTTCGGGAAACGTCGTCGCAGCGGCCCACGCGGGCTGGCGCGGTCTCGCGGCCGGCGTCGTTGACGCCGCGGTGCAGGCGATGGGCGCCGCGCCGGACAATGTGCTGGCCTATCTCGGCCCCTGCATCGGCCCGACGGCATACGAAGTGGGCGCCGATGTCCACGACGCATTTGTCGCGGGAGATCCTGAATCCGGACCCGCGTTCTCACCCCATCGTCCGGGAAAATGGCTTGCCGACCTGCACATGCTCGCGCGGCGGGCCCTTGCGCGAGCGGGCGTAACCCGGATCTACGGCGGCGTGCAATGCACCTACTCCAACCCGGAGCGGTTCTATTCCTACCGGCGCGAGCGCACCACCGGGCGCATGGCGGCGCTCATCTGGCGCGAGTCATAGCGTCTGCGGCTTCGCGGAAGCGCGGTTCGCGTATAATCCGCGCGCTCCTTCGCGATTCCCGCCCCGCGCCGGGACGCAATACGTCACCCCGCAAGCATCGATGATATGAGCATCCTCCTGTGGATCATCTGCGCGACCGTGCTGGGCGGCGTGCTTTCGGCGCTGGCCGCGGCAGTCTTCGCCATCAAGGCAAAAATCGCACAGATTCCGGTGCTGATCAGCTACGCGGTCGGAACACTGTTCGGCGCGGTGTTTCTCGCAATGAAGCGCGTTCGCCTACGCCATGGATGACAACCCTGAAGCCGCGGAAGCGCTGTCGCGCTTCAATCGGATGCTGCTCGATGCAGCGCTCAGACCATTGTGGCAAGGGCGCGAGAGCGGTGCCTCCGGGTTGCTCGAGGCATTTGCAGCCGGCATCACACAGGACCCGGCACGCTGGCACGAGCTGCACCGACGGTACAGCAGGAAACAGCTCGAACTCTGGTCGAATCTGGTTGCCGCGGACCCGGCGCGACCGGTTGCGGGCGGTGCAGCGCCTGCCGATCGAAGATTCCGCGGTGCAGAGTGGCGCCTGCCCTACTTCAACTATCTCGCCGAGTCCTACCTGCTCGCGGCGCAATGGCTGCGCGAGGCCGTCGACGCCGCCAAGCTCGACCCGCAAGCCAGGAGGAAGCTCGATTTCTTCTCCCGCCAGTGGATCGACGCCCTGTCGCCCGCAAACTTTCCGTGGAGCAATCCCGAGGCGATCCGGCTCGCGGCCGAAACCCGAGGCGAGAGCCTCGCATCGGGCCTGAAGAATCTGGCAGCCGATCTCGACACGGGACTGGTGTCGATGACCGACGAGCAGGCGTTCGAAGTCGGCCGCAATCTTGCTGTCACGCCCGGCGCGGTGATCTACGAAAACGACTTCATGCAGTTGATCCAGTACCGCCCCGCGACGGCAGCGGTGTTCGAGCGGCCGCTGCTGATGGTGCCGCCATGCATCAACAAGTTCTATATCCTCGACCTGCAACCCGAGAACTCGTTCGTGCGCTTCGCCGTGGAGGAGGGACATACGGTATTCATGGTGTCCTGGCGCAATATGCCCGTGTCGATGGGGCGGGCGACGTGGGACGACTATCTGGAGCACGGCGTCATCAAGGCGCTCGCGCTGGCGCGGGAGATTTGCGGCGTCGACCGCGTCAATGCCCTCGGCTTCTGCGTGGGAGGCACCCTGCTCGCGAGCGCGCTCGCGGTGGCGGGCCACGGCGGACGCACGCCAGCGACCAGCGTCACCCTCCTCACAACCATGCTGGACTACTCCGACACCGGCGAATTGAGCGTGTTCATCGACGAGGCCCACGTCTCCCGCCGGGAGCAGGAGTTCCGCCACGGGGGCGTGCTGCACGGCAGAGAACTCGCGCTCACCTTCGCCAGCCTGCGCGCCAACGACCTCATCTGGAACTATGTGGTCAACAATTACCTCAAGGGCAGGACTCCCGAGCCCTTTGACCTGCTTTACTGGAACAGCGACAGCACTGATCTGCCGGGCGCCATGTACGTGTACTACCTCCGCAACATGTACCTGGAGAACAACCTGCGCGTGCCCCACCGGCTCACCATGTGCGGAGTTCCGGTCGATCTGGGAACCATCGATGCGCCCGCGTATTTCCTCGCCTCGCGTGAAGATCACATCGTTCCGTGGAAAACGGCGTACGCCGGCAGGCGCCTGCTCCCCGGAAGACCGGAGTTTGTGCTGGCGGCAAGCGGACATATCGCGGGCGTGATCAATCCGGCCGCGCGCAAGCGGCGCAACTACTGGATCAACACGTCCGTGACCGAGGATCCTGAACAATGGCTTGTCAACGCGGAGACGTGTCCGGGAAGCTGGTGGAGCCACTGGAGCGCCTGGCTCGCTCAACACAGCGGGAAGATGGTGGCGGCGCGCGCCAAACTGGGTGGCGGCGCCCATACGGAAATCGAGCCAGCGCCGGGGCGCTACGTGCGGGAAAAATCGATCCGTCAGGCCGCCACGCCGGCATGAGACGGACCCCGACATCTGGTAAGCTGCGTTTACCTTCACAGAAGGAGAGGACATGGCACAACGTATCGCAGTGGTGACCGGCGGCATGGGCGGCATCGGGGAAGTCATCTGCATGCGCCTTGCCACGGCGGGATTCAAGGTCGTGGCAACCTACTCGCCCGGCAACAAGAAATCAGCCGAGTGGCTGGCCGGCATGAAGCAACAGGGGTACGAATTTGACGCGGTCGAGGTAAACGTTTCGGATTACGACGCGTGCCAGAAGGCGGTGGCGAAAATCCAGGCCGAAATCGGCCCCGTCGACGTTCTGGTGAACAACGCGGGCACGACGCGGGACGCGTCGTTTCGCAGGATGGACAAGGCGGCGTGGGACTTGGTGATGCACACCAATCTTGACAGCGTGTTCAATATGACCAAGCCGGTGATTGACGGCATGGCGGACCGCGGGTGGGGCCGCATCATCAACATGTCCTCGGTCAACGGCCAGAAAGGCGCGTTCGGCCAAGCCAACTACTCGGCGTCCAAAGCCGGCATGCACGGATTCACCAAGACGCTCGCTCTCGAGTATGCGCGCAAGGGCGTGACGGTGAACACGGTGTCGCCCGGCTACATCGGGACCAAGATGGTGTTGGCGGTGCCGAAGGACGTGCTCGACAGCAAGATCATCCCGCAGATTCCGGTGGGGCGGCTGGGCAAGCCGGAGGAGGTGGCCGCCCTCGTGGTGTATATCTGCAGCGATGAAGCGGGCTTCATGACCGGTGCCAATGTCGCGATCAACGGCGGGCAACACATGTCTTAGCGGCGTGCGCGAAGGATGACGCAGGATGGTGCATTGCGTGATGGCGGGCGACATGCTGGCAGCGCTTTGAATTACCGATATTTTTCAGTCTGTTAGGTTGCGTTGCAGCAGGTTCTCTGAAATAATAGCCGACTGCCGATGCACCAGGGGAACCGTCATGAAAGCCGAGCCGAGAATCATCAAGAAGTATCCCAACCGGCGGCTGTACGATACCGAGACCAGCAGCTATATCACGCTCGCAGATGTGAAGAAACTGGTGCTTGACCAAGTGACATTCCGGGTGGAAGACGCAAAGAGCAAGGAGGATTTGACGCGGAGCATCCTGCTGCAAATCATTCTGGAGGAGGAGACGGCGGGTGCGCCGATGTTCTCCAGCGACATGCTGTCCCAGATCATCCGCTTCTACGGCAATGCCATGCAGGGCATGATGGGCAGCTACCTGGAAAAAAACATCCAGACTTTCATTGAAATCCAGAAGCGGCTGCAGGATCAGTCGCGCCAGCTCTATGGCCAGAACCCCATATTGAATTCGGAAGCCTGGGGGGAATTCGTGAAGATGCAAGGGCCGGCGATCCAGGGTCTCATGGGACGCTACCTGGAACAAAGCGCCAACGCCTTCATGGAGATGCAACAGCAACTCCAGACCCAGACCCGCAATCTGTTCGGCAGCTTCCCGTTTCCCAACTTCACCGGTGCGAAGCCCGAGCCGGGTGATAACGAACCCGACAAGGGCTGACGCCCCAGGAATTTGCCGGACCTACGTCCGACAAATTCCTAATGCAAGACCAGCGCCCGCAAGATTCAAGAGAGGATGACAGATGTGCGAATTTACCCCTGCTTTCCGTCAGCTTCGGCCGCTTCGGGTGGGGTTTCTTCCGAAATGTCAGCCGGTTTTGTTGTTGGCAGCCTGTACGAACTGTTGAGTCCGACTGGCTGCTAGGGGCTCAAACGCTTCATCGTGCCTGCGCCTTTACCCAAGGTCGGTTTCATATCGCTGGGTTGTCCCAAAGCACTGGTGGACTCCGAGCGCGTTCTCACCCAGTTGCGCGCCGAGGGCTACCTGATTGCGCCCACCTATCGCGACGCCGATCTGGTCGTGGTCAATACCTGCGGCTTCATCGATTCCGCGATCGACGAATCGCTCGACACCATCGGCGAGGCGCTGCGTGAGAACGGAAGGGTGGTGGTGACCGGCTGCCTCGGCGCCAAGGGCGATGTCGTGCGCGAGGCGCACCCGCAGGTGCTCGCGGTGACTGGTCCCCACGATGTTGCCTCGGTGATGAGCGCGGTGCACGCGCATCTGCCACAGCCGCATGATCCCTACACCAGCCTGATCCCACCGCAGGGCATCCGGCTCACGCCGCCGCATTACGCCTATCTCAAGATCGCGGAAGGCTGCAACCATCGCTGCACCTTCTGCATCATCCCGTCGATGCGCGGGGACCTCGCGAGCCGGCCCATCGGCGACGTGGTGCAGGAGGCCGAGAACCTGGTGCACGCAGGCGTCAAGGAGCTGCTCGTCATCTCCCAGGACACGAGCGCATACGGCGTCGACGTGAAGTACCGCACCGGGTTCTGGCGCGGCAGACCGCTCAAGACGCGGCTGACCGAGCTCGCGCGTGCGCTCGGCGACCTGGGGGCCTGGGTCAGATTGCACTACGTCTATCCCTACCCTCACGTCGATGAATTGATTCCGCTCATGGCGGAGGGAAAGCTCCTGCCCTATCTCGACGTGCCGTTCCAGCACGCGAACCCGCGCATCCTCCGGGCGATGAAGCGCCCGGCCAACGTGGGAAATACGCTGGAACGGATCCGTGCCTGGCGCGCGGTCTGCCCGGAACTCACGATCCGCAGCACCTTCATCGTCGGCTTTCCCGGCGAGACCGAAGCGGAATTCGAGGAGCTGCTCGCCTTCCTCGAGGAGGCCCAGCTCGATCGTGTCGGCTGCTTCGCCTATTCCCCGGTGGAGGGGGCAGCAGCCAACCGCCTCGCGCATCACGTTCCGGACGACGTCAAAGAAGAACGCCGCGCGCGCTTCATGCAGCTGCAGGAGAGGATCAGCGCCCAGCGCCTCGCGCGCAAAATCGGCCGCACCATGACGGTACTGGTCGACGAGATAAACGACGACGGCGCCGTCGCGCGCAGCAGCGCGGACGCGCCCGAGATCGACGGGCAGGTTTACATCGCCCAAGCCGGAAAACTCAAAGCCGGAGATTTCATCGACGTGCGCATCACCCGCGCCGATGCGCACGACCTTTGGGCTGAGATTGGAAAATAGTGGAAAATAGGGTCAGTGTAAGATTTCCGTCATCCGGCAAGCTCGTTTCGCGCCGGCCTTCCTCGTTTCGGCGGGCGCACCGTGGACCTCAAGGCGAGTTCGATCTCGTCCTTGAACCGATCGCTTC
>Ga0209343_10004088_pt1 | contig 18101 bp, 15 predicted proteins | sample RifCSPlowO2_02_FD_184026 | JGI IMG/M metagenome (GOLD analysis project Ga0209343, IMG submission 184026) | Groundwater microbial communities from Rifle, Colorado - Rifle CSP2_plank lowO2_0.2 (SPAdes) (version 2) | ecosystem: Environmental > Aquatic > Deep subsurface > Groundwater | place... | reverse complement strand
AACCAGTGGGCGGTGCGGGTGGTGAGCACGAACAGGGTCTTCAGGCCCTGGGCGCGGGCGCGTTCCTCGATGCGTTCGAGCAGCTCGTCGCCGCGCCCGCCATGGCGGTACGCCGGGTTCACCGCGAGGCAGGCCAGTTCGCCGAAGTCCGAGTCGGCAATCTGGTACAGGGCGGCGCAGGCGATGATCAGGCCTTCGCGCTCGACTATGCTGAACTGCTCGATCTCGCGCTCCAGCACCTCGCGCGAGCGGCGCACCAGGATGCCCTGGTCTTCCAGCGGGCTGATCAGCTCGATCAGGCCGCCGACGTCTTCGATGGTCGCCTCGCGCAGGGATTCGAACTGTTCCTGGGCCACCAGGGTGCCGTTGCCGGCGCGGGTGAACAGCTCGCTGAGCAGCGCGCCGTCTTCCGCGTAGCTGACGATATGGCTGCGCCGCACGCCGCCGCTGCAGGCCTGGGCGGCGGCGTCCAGCAACTCGCCCTGGTAGCTGCTGCCCAGGCGTTGCAGGTGCGCCGGCACCTGCTGCGGACGCAACTCGCGCACCAGCTTGCCGGCTTCGTCGAGCAAACCGCATTCGGCGCCGAACAGCAGCAGCTTGTCGGCGTCCAGGTCGATGGCGGCGCGGGTGGCGACATCCTCGCAGGCCAGGTTGAAGATCTCCCCGGTCGGCGAATAACCCAGGGGTGACAGCAGCACTATGCTGCGCTCATCCAGCAGGCGGTTGATGCCCTTGCGGTCGATGCGCCGCACTTCGCCGGTGTGGTGGTAGTCGACGCCATCGACCACGCCGATCGGCCGCGCGGTGACGAAGTTGCCGCCGCTCACGCGCAGCCGCGAGCCCTGCATGGGCGAGCGCGCCATGTCCATCGACAGGCGCGCCTCGATGGCGATGCGCAACTGGCCGACGGCGTCGATCACGCACTCCAGGGTCGGCCCGTCGGTGATCCGCAGGTTGTGCTGATAGCGCGGGGTCAGGCCACGTTCGGCCAGGCGCGCTTCGATTTGCGGACGCGAGCCGTGCACCAGCACCAGGCGTACGCCGAGGCTGTGCAGCAGCACCAGGTCGTGAACGATATTGCCGAAATTCGGGTGGGCCACGCCCTCGCCCGGCAGCATCACCACAAAGGTGCAGTCGCGGTGGGCGTTGATATAGGGCGAGGCGTGACGGAGCCAGTTGACGTGGTCGTGCATGGGTAGAAGAGCCTGTGAGTCGAGTAGGGAACGCATGGATAAGGTGCAGAGCGCGCCAGACGGCAGCCTCGCCAGGCTGTGTGAAAACTACTGCGCTCGGTTATGCGGTGTTAGAAACAGGCTCAAAATGCTCATTTACAGCACGTAAACTGCGCTTTTTTCGCCTGTTTCTGCCTTGCTTAACCTTCGCTCGCTACGTTTCACACGGCCTGGAGAGCAGCGGATTTATCGTCGCAGTTGGGGCAGCTTCACGCGTTCTCTCCTCCAGATGGCACAGGAACTCGGCTCAGGATGCCGCTTGCAAACAGTAATAACTAATCAGCTCGCGCAATAGCTGCACGGTGGGCTGCAGGCGCGCCATATCCAGGTATTCGCCCGGCTGGTGGGCGCAGTCGATATCGCCGGGGCCGAGCACCAGGGTCTCGCAACCGAGTTGCTGAAGATAAGGCGCTTCGGTGGCAAATGCCACCGCGCAGGCCGCATGCCCGGTCAGGCGTTCGGCCAGGCGCACCAGTTCGGCGTCGGCGTGCTGTTCGAAGGGCGGCACGCTGGGGAACAGCGGGGCGAAATCGATCTGCACCTGATGCTGTGCGGCCACAGGCTGCAGCTTCTGGCGGATCGCCGCGCGCAGCAGCTCCGGCTGCATGCCGGGCAGCGGGCGCAGGTCGAATTCCAGCGAGCACTGGCCGCAGATGCGGTTGGGGTTGTCGCCGCCATGGATGCAGCCGAAGTTCAGGGTCGGCTGCGGCACGCCGAACTGCGGGTTGTTGAACTCGCGCTGCCACTGGGCGCGCAAGCCGCGCAGCTCCAGCATCACGTCCTGCATGGCCTCCAGGGCGCTGTGGCCGAGGCTGGGGTCGGAGGAATGGCCGCTGCGGCCGAGGATGTCGATGCGCTCCATCATCACCCCCTTGTGCAGGCGAATCGGCTTGAGACCGGTCGGCTCGCCTATCACCGCCGCGCGGCCCAATGGCCGGCCGGCGGCGGCCAGGGCGCGGGCGCCGGCCATCGAACTTTCTTCATCGCAGGTGGCGAGGATCAGCAGCGGCTGCTGGAAGCGCTGTGTCAGCAGGGGCTGCACCGCCTCGATGACCAGGGCGAAGAAGCCCTTCATGTCGCAGCTGCCCAGGCCCACCCAGCGACCGTCGACCTCGGTGAGTTGCAGCGGGTCGGTCTGCCACAGCGCGGCGTCGAAGGGCACGGTGTCGCTGTGCCCGGCCAGCACCAGGCCGCCTGGGCCGCTGCCATAACTGGCCAGCAGGTTGAATTTGCCCGGCGCGATCTGCTGGGTTTCACAGGCGAAGCCGAGATCGCTTAGCCAGCTCGACAATAGCTCGATCACCGCACGGTTGGACTGATCCCAATGGGCTTGTGTGCAACTCACCGAAGGCGCGGCGATCAGCGCGGCGAATTGGTCTTTAAGGGAAGGCAGGGGCATCGGCGGTCTCCGCAGGCAGTCTCGCCATCATAGTGGCAAGGCTGCCGCGGATAAAACCGCCGTGGGGCTAACTCAGAGGAAGATGCCGCGCAGGATAAAGTAGAACAGGATCGCCAGGCCCGCGCCCGCGGGGAGGGTGATGATCCAGGACATAAAGATCGAGCCGATCACGCCCAGGTTCAGCGCGCCGATACCACGGGCGATACCGATACCCAGCACCGCGCCGACCAGGGTGTGGGTGGTGGAAACCGGCAGGCCGATGGCCGAGGCGCCCACTACCGTGGTGGCGGTGGCCAGTTCGGCGGCGAAACCGCGGCTCGGGGTCAGTTCGGTGATTTCCTTGCCTATGGTGGCGATCACCTTGTAGCCATAGGTGGCCAGGCCGATCACTATACCGATGGCGCCGAGCAGCAGTACCCAGCCGGGAACCGCGGACTTGGCGCCGATGGTCAGATCGCCGCCGGACTGGATCACCCCGACAATGGCCGCCAGCGGGCCGACCGCGTTGGCCACGTCGTTGGCGCCATGGGCGAAGGCCATGGAGCAGGCGGTAAAGACCATCAGCACGGCGAAGACCTTCTCCACGCTGGCGTAGTGGAAGTCCTTGTCCGCCTCGATGTCGACCTTGATCCGGCTAAGCAGGGCGATGCCCAGCAGCATCACCAGCGCGCCGACACCGGCGGCCAGCAGCAGGCTCTGGTTGCTGTTGAGTTCCAGGCCGATATGCTTGAGGCCCTTGGTCAGCGTCATGATCGCCACCATAAAACCGGTGGCGAACATATACAGCGGCACGAAGCGCTTGGCATTGAGGAAGGGGTTGTCGGTATTGATGATCAGCTTCTGCACACTGACGAACAGGCCGAAGGCGAGCAGGCCCGAGAGCACAGGAGTCACCACCCAGCTGGCCACGATCGGGCCGACGGCCGCCCACTGCACCGCGTCAACGGACACGCCGACTGCGGCGAAGCCAATTACCGCGCCAACGATGGAGTGGGTGGTGGATACCGGCCAGCCGCGGCTGGTGGCGATCAGCAGCCAGGTGCCGGCTGCCAGCAGCGCCGACATCATGCCCAGCACCATCAGGTCGGGGGTGATCACCGAGGCGTCGACTATGCCGTTCTTGATGGTTTCGGTGACTTCACCGCCGGCCAGGTAGGCGCCGCAGAATTCGAAGACCATGGCGATACAGATCGCCTGTTTGATGGTCAGGGCTTTGGAGCCCACCGAAGTGCCCATGGCGTTGGCCACGTCGTTGGCGCCCACGCCCCAGGCCATGAAGAAGCCGAAGAGGCAGGCAAGCAGCAGCAATACGAGGCCGTAGTCCGCAATCAGAGACATAAATAATTAATCCGTAGATTCCAGAAAGGACACTGGCGCCTAGCGCGCCAGCAGTTGTTCCAGTCGGTTGCCGACTCGTTCGGCACGGTCGGCGACATCGCCGATCCACTCGATGATCTGATAGAGAAACATCACATCGACTGGAGGAAGGTCCTTTTCCAGTTTGAACAGCGCACGACGTACTTCGATTTGCAGCTTGTCGGTGTCGCGTTCGATCTGCTCCAGCTCCATGACCATGGATTCGACCAGCGCCGCTTCGCGGCCACCGAAGCCGGTTTCCAGCAGTTCATCCAGCTCGTTCATGGCTTTCAGCGCCTGGGCGCTGGCATCCACGGTGCGCTGCACAAAGGTGCGCATCAGCGGCTGCAGGCTCTGCGGAATGGCCATTTCGCGGCCGAGCATCAGGCCGGCGATGTCCTTGGCGCGGTTGGCGACTTTGTCCTGTACACTCAGCAGCTCGAGCAGATCCGAGCGCGGTACGGGCAGAAACAGGCTCTTGGGCAGGTGCAGACGCACGCTCTTCTTGAGCTTGTCGGCCTCCTGTTCCAGGCTGGCCATTTCCTGCTGGACTTGTTCCACCTTGACCCAATCCTCAGCCATCACGGCCTCGAAAAAGGGCACCAGATTCGCCGCGCACTCGTGGGCTTTGGCGAAGTGTTTCTGCATCGGCCCGATGGGTGAGCGGCCAAACAGACTGGCAAATGGATTGACTGGCATAGGGTGAGCCCCGGCGTTAAGAAGGCGGCAAGTATACGGACCAGTTCACAGGCTCGCCAGCGCAGGTAATCGGACTGTCACACTTTCATAGTAGGCGTTGAACCCCACCATCATGAACAAAGAAACCGAAATCAAATTGCGGGTCAGTCGCGAAACGCTGACGGCCCTGCGCGATCATCCGTTGCTGAAGAAGCGCAACAAGAGTGGCTGGCAGCGGCGCGAGCTGTTCAACCAGTACTTCGACACGCCCGAGCGCGATCTGGCCGAGGCCAAGGTCGCCCTGCGCGTGCGCCGTGACGGTGAGCAATTTATCCAGACCCTGAAGACCCGCGGGCAGAGCGTCGCCGGGCTGTCCGAGCGCAACGAGTGGGACTGGCCCCTGGCCAAGGCCAAGCTGGACATCAAGAAACTCTCTGCCGAGTGCTGGCCGGCCAGCCTGGCCGAGCTGGACAAGCAGCAGCTGGCGCCGATCTTCAGTACCGACTTCGTCCGCGAGAAGGCCGATATCGCCTGGGGTCGCGGCAAGGCCCGGGTGGTGATCGAAGCCGCACTGGACCTGGGCAAGGTCGTAGCCGGTGAAGGCGAAGAGGAAATCTGCGAGCTGGAGCTGGAACTGCGGGAAGGCGACCCGGCCGCGTTGCTGGAGCTGGCCGCCGAGCTGGCCGCCGACCTGGCGCTGATGCCCTGCGATATCAGCAAGGCCGAGCGTGGTTACCGCCTGTTCGACGCCGGCAGCTACAACCTAAGCCTGCCGGCGCCACAGCTGAATGCCGAAATGGCGCTGGACGACGCCTTCGCCGCCCTGGCCTGGCATCTGCTCGGCAGCAGCCAGCGCCTGGCCGAGCAATACCGTTTCAACGGCCACTGGCGCTTGCTCGGCGAGTGGCTGGAGCAGCTGGTGGGGCTGCGCGCCCTGCTCGGCAGCCTCGGTCAAGCCGCGCCACGGGCCAGCAGCCACGAGCTGCGCCAGCTGCTCGACGCGCTGCTGCAGGACTGGCGGCCGCGGCTGCAGGCCGGTCAGCTGGACGATGGCGCGCGGCAGAATGCCCCCGCGCAGTTCGCCGCCGAACTGCAAGGCACGCGCTGGGGGCTGTTCTCCCTGAATACCTCGCGCTGGCTGCTGGCACGCAGCTGGACGGTCGAGCGCAACAACCGCGGCAACCGCCAAGGCGCCGCGCCCCTGGGCAACTGGTTGCCGACGTTGATCGCCGAGGAAGGCGCGGCCCTGCAATTGCGGCGTTATCAACAGCAGCCGGAAGACCTGGCCGAACAGCTGCCGCGCATCGAGCGCCTGCTGGTCTGGCTGCATCTGGCCCGCACCGTGCTGGAAGTGGCGGAAGTCGACCGCCTGTACGGCGAGCTGAACAAGCTCGGCGAGCTGGCCCATCAGGCCATCGACCCCGAGGTGCTGCAGGCGCGTCAGGCTCAGGTGCTCAAGCTGGGCTCCCTGAAGGCCTGGCGTCAGCTGGTCAAATAACTGCCGCGGCGCTGTGCGCTTTTTGTAGGAGCCAGCTTGCTGGCGATGCTGTTGATCCGCGGATCGCCAGCAAGCTGGCTCCTACAGTCGGTAGCCCGGATTACATCCGGGCTACTCTCGCATCCATCAACCGCCGTTGCGAAAGCGCGTCCAGACCGCATCCAGGGTCGCGCCGTGTTTCTCCGGCAAGGTGTCCAGGGCATGCAGGCGGCGCTTGGTGTCGCGGTCAGGATACAGCCCCGGCTGATTGCGCAGGCCTTCGTCGAGGAACGCCTTGGAGTCGCTGTTGCCGTTGGGGAACAGCGTTTCGCTGGTGATCAGGGCGGCCACCTTGGGCTGCATCAGGTAGTCGATAAAGCGGTGGGCCAGGTCGGCGCGTCTGGCGCTCTTGGGGATCACCAGGCTGTCGATAAACAGCGTCGAACCTTCATCGGGCACCACGAAGCGCACCGGCTGCCCGGCATCGGCGGCCGCCAGCGCGTCGCCGACCCAGGCCATGGCCACGCACAGCTTGCCTTGGCCGAGATCCGCTATATAGCGCTGGCTGTCGATATAGCGCAGGTTGGGGCGTAGCCCGTCCAGCACCTTGCTGGCGCGCTGGATGCGGCTGGTGCCGCTACGCGCCAGGCTGTGGCCCTGGTAGTTGAGCAGCAGCGAGAGGGTTTCCTCGGGGGCATCCAGCACGCTCATCCCGCAACTGGCCAGGCGCGCGCTCTGCTCGGCGTCGAACAGCAGGCTCCAGCTATTGGGCAGCGGCCCGCCGAAGGCGGCTTCGGCTTGCGGCACGTTGATCGCCAGGCCGACCGCGCCCCATAGATAGGGCACGGCGTGGCGGTTGCCCTGGTCCAGGGCCGCCAGGGTGCTGAGCAGCTGTTTGTCGAGATGCTGGCGGTTGGGCAGCAGGCGGAAATCCAGGGCTTGGATGCTGCCGCTCTTGATCAGGGCGGGCAGATCGTTGTGCGACGGCACGGCGATGTCGATGGCTTCGTCGCCGTGCAGGAGGGTCTTCAGTTCGTCGCTGGTGCTGAAGGTGCGGTATTCGACGCGGATGCCGGTCTCGGCCTCGAAGTCCTTGAGTACCTGGGGCGCTATGTAATCGTTCCAGTTATAGACGCGGATGACCTCGTCCGGTTTCTCGACCTTGGAGTCGGTTTCAATAGTGTCGGCGCTGGCCAGCAACGGTGTCAGTGCGAACAACAGTGATGCAAACAAGCGAGGCATGGGTGACTCCCGGCGTTGGTTGATTTCTTGTCACGTGACGCGGTTTTGCGCTATCGCCAGCGAATTCGGCACAGCAGTATCCCGGCGCAGGCTAACTGTGCGACTCGGGGCTGGGGTCGTGCGCGAGGTGCCGGATAAAACGACGCCGGCACATGGCCGGCGTCGTGGGTGCATCAAACGGTATGCAGGTACCAGTTGTACTCGAGGTCGGAGATGGAGTTCTCGAACTCGGCCAGTTCGCTTTCCTTGCAGGCAACGAAGATATCGATGTACTTCGGATCGATATAACGGGCCAGCACTTCGCTGTCGTCCAACTCGCGCAAGGCGTCACGCAGGTTGTTCGGCAGGCTCTGCTCGTTCTGCTCGTAGGAGTTGCCCTCCACCGGTGCGGTCGGCTCGATCTTGTTGGTCAGGCCGTGGTGCACGCCGGCCAGCACTGCCGAGAGCAGCAGGTAGGGGTTGGCGTCGGCGCCGGCGACGCGGTGTTCGATGCGCACGGCATCGGCCGTGTCATTCGGCACGCGCAGCGCTACGGTGCGGTTGTCGATGCCCCAGCACGGCGAGTTCGGTACATAGAACTGCGCGCCGAAACGGCGGTAGGAGTTGACGTTGGGGCAGAGGAAAGCCATCGACGCCGGCATGGTTTCCAGCACGCCACCGATGGCGTGGCGCAGCGCGTCGTTCTGTACCGGGTCGTCGCAGGCGAAGATGTTGTTGCCCTGCTTGTCGAGGATCGAGATGTGCACATGCAAACCGTTACCCGCTTGGTTCGGGTAGGGTTTGGCCATAAAGGTGGTGTCCATCTCATGGTCGTAGGCGATGTTCTTCACCAGACGCTTGAGCAGCAAGGCGTAGTCGCAGGCCTTGATCGGGTCGGCGACGTGGTGCAGGTTGACCTCGAACTGCGCCGGGGCGCTTTCCTTGACGATGGCGTCGGCCGGGATGCCCTGCTCCTTGGCGCCTTCCAGTATGTCCTGCAGGCACTCGGCGTATTCGTCGAGATCGTCGATCAGGTACACCTGGGTCGACTGCGGGCGCTTGCCCGACAGCGGCGACAGCGGTGGCTGCGGGCGGCCATTCACGTTGGCCTGATCGATCAGGTAAAACTCCAGCTCGAAAGCGGCGCAGATGGTCAGGCCCAGCTCGTCGAACTTCGCCACTACCTGGCGCAGCACTTCCCGCGGGTCGGCGAAGAACGGCTCGCCTTCCATTTCGTGCATGGTCATCAGCAACTGCGCGGTCGGGCGCTTCTGCCAAGGCTCATTGCTCAGGGTGTTGGGGATGGGAAAGCAGATCCGGTCGGCATCGCCGATATCCAGACCCAGGCCGGTGCTTTCCACCGTCGCCCCGTTGATATCCAGGGCGAATAGAGAAGCCGGCAGGTTGATGCCGCGCTCGTAAACCTTGTGGAGGCTTGCGCGCTCGATGCGCTTGCCGCGCACCACGCCATTCATATCTGCAATAAGAAGGTCGACGAACAGGACCTCAGGATGTTCCTTAAGGAACGCGTTCGCTTCGTTAAGCTGAACGGCACGCGGGGGTACCGACATGATGCAACACCTTTTTTGTTAAAAATATCAATCATGCAACTGCACAGGTATGAGTCAATCTTAAACACCCGGTGCTGTCAAGAGAGCGACATATTGCCCTAAAAGGGGGCCTCTTGGCCAATTTTAGGGCGTTGCAGGGCGGCATGAGGCTGCTGAACCCCTCGGTTGTCGGGCTGCTCAGTGGGGTGTGTTCAATTTTTTACATGACTATTGTGAAAAAAAATGAACAAGGCTAAGCTCGACTCAAACCCATAACAGCAATAAAACGGGTGTCTCATGTCTCGCCAGCCGATAATCGGCGTTAGTGCCTGCACCAAGCAGATCGGGCACAACATCTACCACACCGCCGGTGACAAGTACCTGCAAGCCATAGTGCATGTCGCGGGCGGTATGCCGTTGATCGTTCCCGCGCTGGGCGCTCAGGTCGATCAGGCCTACCTGCTGCAGCAGCTCGATGGGCTGGTCTTCACCGGCTCGCCGTCGAATGTCGAACCCCATCATTATAGTGGCGTCGCCAGCGAGCCGGGCACCGCCCATGACGCCGCGCGTGACAGCACGACCTTACCTCTTATTAAAGCAGCTATTGCCAGTGGCGTGCCGGTGCTCGGCATCTGCCGCGGCTTTCAGGAGATGAATGTGGCCTTCGGCGGCACCCTGCACCAGAAGGTGCATGAGGTCGGGGGCTATATGGATCACCGCGAGCCCGAAGGCACCCCAGCAGAACAGCAATATGGCCTGCGTCACCCGCTGCATGTGCAGCCGGGCGGGCTGCTCGCCGGCCTCGGCTTGCCGGACGAGATTCAAGTCAATTCTATTCATGGCCAGGGCGTTGAGCGTCTGGCGCCGGGCCTTCGAGTTGAAGCGCTGGCGCCTGACGGGTTGATCGAAGCCTTCTCCGTCGAAGGTGTGCCAAGCTTCGCGCTGGGGGTGCAATGGCATCCCGAGTGGCAGGTAAGATCCAACCCGAATTATCTCGCCATCTTCCAGGCCTTTGGTGAGGCTTGCAGGAAGAGGGCGGGGCAACGCTGAGCCGTCTATATATAAGGCGGCTTCTACCAACCCTGAGGTCTCTATGAGCACCAAACTAGACCAGCTTTCGAGCTGGCTGAAAGAACGCAAAATCACCGAAGTTGAATGCCTGATCAGCGATCTTACCGGGATTGCCCGCGGTAAGATTTCGCCGACCAACAAGTTCCTCGACGAGAAAGGCATGCGCCTCCCCGAGAGTGTGCTGCTGCAGACCGTGACCGGCGACTACGTCGAGGACGAGATCTATTACGACCTGCTCGACGAGGCGGACATCGACATGTTCTGCCGCCCGGACGAGAACGCCGTGTTTATGGTGCCTTGGGCCATCGAGCCGACCGCGATGGTGATTCACGACACCTTCGACAAGCAGGGCAACCCGATCGAGCTGTCGCCGCGCAACATCCTCAAGAACATCCTCAAGCTGTATGCCGACAAGGGTTGGAAGCCAATAGTCGCGCCGGAAATGGAGTTCTACCTGACCAAACGTTGCAGCGATCCGGACTTCCCGCTGGTCGCGCCCATGGGCCGTTCCGGTCGCCCGGAAGTCGGTCGTCAGTCGTTCTCCATCGACGCCGCCAACGAATTCGACCCGCTGTTCGAAGACGTCTACGACTGGTGTGAAATCCAGGGCCTGGACCTCGATACGCTGATCCACGAAGACGGCCCGGCGCAGATGGAAATCAACTTCCGGCATGGCGAGGCCCTGCACCTGGCCGACCAGATCACCGTGTTCAAGCGCACCATGCGTGAAGCGGCGCTCAAGCACGATGTGGCGGCGACCTTTATGGCCAAGCCGATCACCGATCAGCCGGGCAGCGCCATGCACATCCACCAGAGCGTGGTGGACATCAAGACCGGCAAGAACCTGTTCTCCAATGCCGATGGCAGCATGAGCCAGCTGTTCCTCAACCATATTGGTGGCCTGCAGAAGTACATCCCCGAGTTGCTGCCGCTGTTCGCCCCCAACGTCAACTCGTTCCGCCGCTTCCTGCCGGATACCTCGGCGCCGGTGAACGTCGAGTGGGGCGAAGAGAACCGCACCGTGGGCCTGCGCGTACCGGAAGCCAACCCGCAGAACCGTCGGGTGGAAAACCGCCTGGCCGGCGCCGATGCCAACCCTTACCTGGTGCTGGCGGCCTCGCTGCTGTGCGGCTATATGGGCATGGTCGAAGACTTGAAGCCGAGCGCACCGGTCAAGGGCCGTGGCTATGAACGCCGCAACCTGCGCCTGCCGATCACCATCGAGCACGCACTGGAGCGCATGGAAGCCTGTAAGGATGCGGAGAAGTTCCTGGGCGAGAAGTTTATCCGTGGCTATGTCGCGGTCAAACGCGCCGAGCACGAGAACTACAAGCGCGTGATCAGTTCCTGGGAACGTGAGTTCCTCTTGTTGTCCGTTTGATGCAAATGGGTGCCGGCGCGCGATCCGCCCGGCACCCAACAAATTGTGCCCCGTTGAGGTGGATATGAGTAAGCCCGTGCAAAACCCGAAAACCCGCGAGTGGCAGGCCATGAGCCGCGACCATCACCTTGCGCCGTTCAGCGACTTCAAACAGCTGGCGGAAACCGGGCCGCGCATTATTACCAAGGCCGACGGCGTCTACCTGTGGGACAGCGAAGGCAACAAGATTCTCGATGGCATGGCGGGTCTCTGGTGCGTCGCCGTCGGTTACGGCCGCAAAGAGCTGGCTGACGCGGCGTTCAAGCAGATGCAGGAACTGCCCTACTACAACATGTTCTTCCAGACCGCCACGCCACCGCCGTTGGAACTGGCCAAGGCGATTGCCGAGCTGGCCCCGGAAGGCATGAACCACGTGTTCTTCACCGGTTCCGGTTCGGAAGGCAACGACACCATGCTGCGCATGGTGCGCCATTACTGGGCGATCAAGGGGCAGCCTGCCAAGAAGGTGATCATCAGCCGGGTCAACGGCTACCACGGCTCCACCGTCGCCGGCGCCAGCCTGGGCGGCATGAAGTACATGCACGAACAGGGCGACCTGCCGATTCCCGGCATCGTGCATATCCCCCAGCCGTATTGGTTCGGCGAAGGCGGCGAGATGACCCCGGAAGCCTTCGGCATCTGGGCGGCCGAGCAGTTGGAAGCGAAAATTCTCGAAGTCGGCGAAGCCAATGTCGCCGCCTTTATCGCCGAGCCGATCCAGGGCGCCGGCGGCGTGATCATTCCGCCAGACAGTTACTGGCCGAAGATCCGCGAGATCCTCGCCAAGTACGACATCCTGTTTGTCGCCGATGAGGTGATCTGCGGCTTCGGCCGCACCGGCGAATGGTTCGGCAGCGATTACTACGGCCTCCGGCCGGACATGATGACCATCGCCAAGGGTCTGACCAGCGGCTATATCCCCATGGGGGGCCTGATAGTGCGCGACGAAGTGGTCGAAGTGCTCAACCAGGGCGGCGATTTCAACCACGGCTTCACCTACTCCGGGCACCCGGTAGCGGCGGCCGTGGCCTTGGAAAACCTGCGAATTCTGCGCGAAGAAAAGATTGTCGAGCGGGTCAAGGCCGAAACGGCACCCTACTTGCAAAAGCGTCTGCGCGAGTTGGCGGACCATCCGCTGGTGGGTGAAGTGCGCGGCGTCGGCCTGCTCGGCGCGCTCGAGTTGGTGCAGGACAAGGCCAGCCGCCAGCGTTTCCCGGGCGCTGTGGGCGTGGGCATGATCTGCCGCGGTCACTGCTTCAATAACGGCCTGATCATGCGCGCGGTGGGCGACACCATGATCATTGCCCCGCCCCTGGTGATCAGTCCGGCGGAGATCGACGAGCTGATCAGCAAGGCGCGGCACTGCCTGGATTTGACCGCACAGGAGCTGTTGGCTTGAGCAAGAGTCGTTAGCGGGTTCAAGCGACTGTGAAAAACGCTTATCACGGCATATTCATTGGCAGTTGCCTGCGGTGATGGCTGTAACGTTGTAAAGAGTGTTGTGTCTTTGCCAGACTGCGCCAGAGCGTTGGCCAGGCTAGCCGGAAGGTGCTGCAGATGGGCTGCGCCACCCGCTGGAAAACTAAAACGACAACAGGAGCTGTAAGCATGAAAACATTCGGCAAAACCCTTCTCGCGTTGTCCCTGGCAGGCGCCTTTATTGGCGTGGCTCAGGCCGAGGAAAAAGTGCTGCACGTTTACAACTGGTCGGACTATATCGCCGAAGACACCATCGCCAACTTCGAGAAAGAAACCGGCATCAAGGTGGTTTACGACGTCTTCGACAGCAACGAAACCCTGGAAGCCAAACTCCTGTCCGGTGGTTCGGGCTACGACATAGTGGTGCCGTCCAACCAGTTCCTGGCTAAGCAGATCAAGGCAGGCGTGTTTCAGAAGCTCGACAAGGCCAAGTTGCCGAATTGGAAAAACCTCAACCCGGACCTGATGAAGGCCCTGGACAACGCCGACCCGGGCAACCAGTACGCCTTCCCCTACCTGTGGGGCACCACCGGCATAGGTTACAACCCGGCGAAGGTCAAAGCCGCACTGGGCGTCGACACCATCGACTCCTGGGACGTGATCTTCAAGCCGGAAAACATGGCGAAACTCAAGTCCTGCGGCGTGTCCATGCTCGACGCACCGGATGAGATCTATGCCGCCGCCTTGCATTACCAAGGTCTGCCGCCGAATGCGAAAAGCGCCGAAGACGTGAAGAAGGCCGAAGAGCTGCTGATGAAGGTGCGTCCTCACATCACCTACTTCCACTCCTCCAAGTACATCTCGGACCTCGCCAACGGCGACATCTGCGTAGCCCTGGGCTGGTCCGGCGACATCTTCCAGGCGCAGGCGCGTGCCGAGGAGGCCAAGAACAACGTACCGGTCTCCTACGCCATTCCGAAAGAGGGCGCCGCGTCGTTCTTCGACATGATGGCGATTCCGGCCGATGCCAAGAACGTCGAGGCCGCGCACCTCTTCCTCAACTACATCCTGACCCCGGAAGTGATAGCGCCTATCTCCAACTACGTCGCCTACCCGAACGGCAACAGCGCCGCCACGCCGTTGGTGGACGAGGCCATTCGCAACAACCCGGGCATCTACCCGACCGAGGAAGCCAGCAAGAAGCTCTACACCTTCTCCGAGCTGAGCCCGTCGGTACAACGTGCCATCACCCGCAGCTGGACCAAGGTCAAGTCGGGTCGTTAAACCCCGAGCAGTGCCTGCGCCGGGCTAATCCGCCGCAGGCACGCACCACGCCCGGGAGGCTGTAAGGCGCTGCACAGGCTGTGTGGGCCAGGCTTGAAGGCGCAGCAGAATGCGCGCCAAGCGACTGAGTGCAGGCCCGCCCACTGACTGTTTGACGCTACAGGCGCCGCCTGATGGCCTGGCGCTGCAACTCGAACGCCGCTGTCCGCGAGGGCGGCAACATACCCATGTGCGGGCGTATGCCCTGCATGACAGAGAGGCCCAGGCCTCTATCAAATTTCTGCTGAAGCCGGCCACTGGCGCCGGGGTCAGTGATTATGTCGGCTATGCCAATCCCAACCTAAAGGCTGGTGAGTTGATGGATCAGGGCATAGGCCACGACGATGCGGTTTACCCACCGCAAGCGGTTCTGGACAAGTTGTTTATCTCGGCGGAGAGGCCGGGCAAGGTTCAACGCCTGATGACCCAGAGCTGGACCAAGGTCAAGTCAGGCCAGTAATTTCAAACGCCAGGCCGTTGTGGTCGGGCGCTACTTTTGCGGGAGTTTTGGTAATGGCAGTTGCTTCTAGTGCCTATAAAAAGGTTCTTGAGGGTGATCAGCAACCGAAAGAGGTGCTGGTCAAAATCGAGCGCGTTACGAAGAAGTTCGATGAAACCATCGCGGTCGATGATGTTTCCCTGACCATCAACAAGGGCGAGATTTTCGCCCTGCTCGGTGGTTCCGGTTCGGGCAAGTCCACCCTGCTGCGCATGCTCGCCGGGTTCGAGCGGCCGACCGAGGGGCGCATCCTGCTCGATGGCGTCGACATCACCGACATGCCGCCCTACGAGCGGCCGATCAACATGATGTTCCAGTCCTACGCCCTGTTCCCGCACATGACAGTGGCGCAGAACATCGCCTTCGGCCTCAAGCAGGACAAGATGTCTGCCGCCGACATTGATGCGCGAGTGGCCGAGATGCTCAAGCTGGTGCACATGACCCAGTATGCCAAGCGCAAGCCGCACCAGCTCTCCGGTGGCCAGCGTCAGCGCGTGGCCCTGGCCCGCTCCCTGGCCAAACGGCCGAAACTGCTGCTGCTCGATGAGCCCATGGGCGCATTGGACAAGAAACTGCGTTCGGAGATGCAGCTGGAGCTGGTGCAGATCATCGAGCGCGTCGGCGTGACCTGCGTCATGGTGACCCACGACCAGGAAGAGGCCATGACCATGGCCCAGCGCATCGCCATCATGCACTTGGGCTGGATCGCCCAGATCGGCAGCCCGGTGGACATCTATGAAACCCCGACCAGTCGCCTGGTCTGCGAGTTTATCGGCAACGTCAACCTGTTCGACGGCCAAGTGGTGGATGACGCCGAAGGCCACGCGGTGATCGACAGCCCGGACCTGGAGCGCAATATCTTCGTCGGCCACGGCGTGACCACCTCGGTGCAGGACAAGAGCATCACCTACGCCATTCGCCCGGAAAAACTCCTGGTCACCACCGAGCAGCCGACCTGCGACTACAACTGGTCGCGCGGCACCGTGCACGACATCGCCTACCTGGGCGGTCACTCGGTGTTCCACGTCGAGTTGCCCAGCGGCAAGATCGTCCAGTCCTTCGTCGCCAACGCCGAGCGGCGTGGCACGCGGCCGACCTGGGACGACCAGGTCTACGTCTGGTGGGAGGACGATAGCGGGGTGGCATTGCGCTCATGAACATTCTCCAAAGCATCCAACGCCGCCTGCCCAGGGGCCGTCACGTCGTGATCGGCGTGCCCTTCCTGTGGCTGTTCATGTTCTTCCTGCTGCCCTTCATCATCGTGATGAAGATCAGCTTCGCCGAAGCCGATGTCGCCATCCCGCCCTACACCGAGGTGTACAGCTGGGCGGAAAACAAGCTGGCGATCTTTATCAACCTGAGCAACTACATCTTCCTCAGTGAGGATGCGCTGTACCTGGCCGCCTACCTCGGCTCCTTGAAGATGGCCACCGTCAGCACGCTGATCTGCCTGGTGGTGGGTTTTCCCATGGCCTATGCGATTGCCCGGGCCGACAAGGAAAAGCAGATGGTCTTGCTGCTGCTGATCATGATGCCGACCTGGACGGCGATCCTGATCCGCGTGTATGCCTGGATGGGCATTCTCAGCAACAACGGCCTGCTCAACAGCGTGCTGCAAGGCATCGGCCTGATCGACGAGCCGCTGCAGATACTCAACACCAACATCGCGGTCTACATAGGGGTTGTGTACTCGTATTTGCCGTTTATGGTGCTGCCGCTGTTCGCCAACCTGGTCAAGCACGACCCCAGCTTGCTGGAAGCCGCCGCGGACCTTGGCTCGAGCACCTTCAACAGCTTCTGGAAGATCACCGTGCCGCTGGCCAAAAACGGCATCATCGCCGGCTGCATGCTGGTGTTTATCCCGGTGGTCGGCGAGTTCGTGATCCCCGAGCTGCTCGGTGGCCCGGAAACTCTGATGATCGGCAAGGTGCTGTGGCAGGAGTTCTTCAACAACCGCGACTGGCCGGTGGCGTCCGCCCTGGCGGTGGTGATGCTGGCGATCCTGATCATCCCGATCATTCTGTTTAACCGTAACCAAGCGAAAGAAATGGAGGGTCGGCCATGAAGCAGTTCCCCCAGATGAAGCCGATCATTCTGTTTAACCGGCTTATACCGCACAGCCGAGCGAAAGAGATGGAGGGCCGACCATGATCAAGCGCTCGCTAGTCATGCTGTTTAACCGGCTTTCTACCCAGAGCCGAGCCAAAGAAATGGAGAACCGTCCATGAAGCGCTTTAGTTTCTCCAACTTTATGTTGTGGGCCGGCCTGGGCTTTATCTACCTGCCGATGCTGATCCTGGTGATCTACTCGTTCAACGCCTCGCGCCTGGTCACGGTATGGGGCGGCTGGTCGATCAAGTGGTACACCGGCCTGCTGGATAACAGCCAGCTGATGGGCTCGGTGATGCGCTCCCTGGAAATCGCCTGCTACACCGCGATCGCCGCGGTGATCCTGGGCACCATGGCCGCCTTCGTGTTGACCCGGGTCACCCACTTCAAGGGCCGCACCCTGTTCGGTGGCCTGGTCACAGCGCCTTTGGTGATGCCCGAGGTGATCACCGGTCTGTCGCTGCTGCTGCTGTTCGTGGCCATGGCGCAACTGATCGGCTGGCCGGCCGAGCGTGGCATCCTGACCATCTGGATCGCTCACACCACCTTCTGTTCCGCCTATGTGGCGGTGGTGGTGTCGTCGCGGCTGCGTGAGCTGGATATGTCCATCGAGGAAGCGGCCATGGACCTGGGCGCGAAACCCTGGAAGGTGTTCTTCCTGATCACCATCCCGATGATCGCGCCCTCGCTGGCCGCCGGCGGCATGATGTCCTTCGCCCTGTCGCTGGACGACCTGGTGTTGGCCAGCTTCGTCTCCGGTCCCGGCTCCACCACCTTGCCGATGGAAGTCTTCTCCGCCGTGCGACTGGGCGTGAAGCCGGAAATCAACGCGGTGGCCAGCCTGATCCTGCTGTCGGTGTCGTTGATGACCTTCTTCCTCTGGTTCTTCGCCCACCGCTCCGAAGAGAAGCGCAAAAAGGCCCTGCAACAAGCCATGGACGAAAGCACCGGCGCCGCCCTACAAAACGGCCCGGACAGCCGCCGCGACCCGTCGCAGCTGCATGCCATTGCCTAATTAGCGCTGCGCTAAACAAAGGAGGGCTGCGCGAGTGGCCCTTTTTTGTGGGTGCTACAAAGCCGCCCAGGCGTTTCTGCGTAAGCGCTCCATAAACTGTGGATTCCACGCCATCCAGCCACCCAGTCCACGTTTATCCGGCCGGGTATTCCACGCACATCTGGACACCTGTTTCACGATCATTCGGACAGGCAGTCGGAGCGCAGCGACGCAGGGTTGGCATTGTTAGTCCGAGGTGTCAATCAGCATCCAAAACTTTCCAGGTAACAGCGTCCAAAAGTTTCCAGTTGCTCAGGTGCTTTTCACCGCTTTTTTGCGTTGCTTGAAACGGA
>Ga0209343_10004086_pt1 | contig 18103 bp, 12 predicted proteins | sample RifCSPlowO2_02_FD_184026 | JGI IMG/M metagenome (GOLD analysis project Ga0209343, IMG submission 184026) | Groundwater microbial communities from Rifle, Colorado - Rifle CSP2_plank lowO2_0.2 (SPAdes) (version 2) | ecosystem: Environmental > Aquatic > Deep subsurface > Groundwater | place... | reverse complement strand
CATCTGTCTTTGAGCAACTAAAGCTACCCTTGCCAAGCATGAATATGGTGTAGGCCGAAGATTTATCTATTCCCTGGAATTAATCAGTTTTAAATGGATTTCCCTGAATTTTTTGTCAAACGTGCGCCAAGAAATACAGTAAGAGATTTTTATTTTTTAGACTTTTATTTTAATTAAATACTTACAGATATTTTTTCTTTGATCTGGCTGTAAACTCTTTCAGTATTTGGCACTGGAATGTTCTTCTCTTTTGCTTTTCTTATTACTACACCTACGAGTTCTTCTGTTTCTAAAGGTTTTCCTCTTTCAAAGTCCTGAAGCATAGAGGTTTTAAAGCCAGTAAAACCTTTAGATCTGTTTAAATTAAATTCCACAGTATCAGGTCTGATATTTAATCCATGTGCCAGTGCTACATCCCTGACCTCAGTCATAATAGCTTTTACAAGCTCATAATCTTCTTCTAAAAGTTTATCCACTGTTTGTCCTGTTAAAACACTGAGTGAGTTAAATGAGGTATTCCACACAAGTTTATTCCAAAGATCGCCTCTCATATCATCTGAAACTTTACAGTCAATCCCGCTTTGTATGAGGATTTCCTGAAGTTCTAAAACTCTTTTAGTCTTTTCATTTAAATAGAGTTCCCCGATCAATGCACCATTGTAGCCAAACTGCTCTATGACTCCGGGTGAAGTTAATCTGGAAGCTATAAATACAAGACCACCGATAACCATACTTTTTCCAATTACGCTTGCAATGATATCCTCGTTTTCAACACCATTTTGCAATGAAACAACAGAAGTTTGTTTATGAATATTATTTGTGATTAATTTAGTAGCTTCCTCTGTTTGAGCTGACTTAACACAAATTAAAATGTAGTCATATTGATTTAAGTCTGGTTTGTCTACAACATTAATTGGAATGATTTCTTTTTTGTTATCTCGTATTAGTGTTAAGCCATTTTCTTTTAAGGCTTTATAGTTCTCTCCTCTTGCAATAAAAGTAGCATCGAAGCCAGCTCTTACAATCATCCCGCCGTAGTAGCCGCCTACTGCACCTGCACCGAAAATTAAAAATGTTTTTTGTCTCAGGTTATCCACGATTAACATTTTAACACTTAAGTATTTCAGAAAGAATTTGTTCCGTCACAAGTTATTTAACTGTCCGGAAAAGCAAAGAAAATATGCTTGGTGATGCATTTATCGCAATAACCTTTTTGCTTTAAATTATTAAGAGCACCATGTAAGGTGCTAACTCTTTCTGGTTCTATTTTGGCAAGGCTATGAGTTTTCATATCTTTTCCTCTTTCATAATAAGTTCTTAAGTCCTGCAAAAAGAATTTTACTTTTTCTTCACTTTTTGTTATATCATAATCAATCATTCTACGTATAAAATCTTTCATTACATCAATTTTATCCAGATGTTCTATAGCATCTTTATCTGTGTTATCTATTGCCCAGGTACCAATACTACCTGCTACATTTCGTCTAAATTCTGTTCTTTTGTCACTATCTGAGAATCCATTTGACGGGGATAAAATTTTCTCCATTTTTTGCATAAAGTTTTCATCAGGTTGAGTGCTGCCCTCAGCACTTCGCCACTGTGATCTTAATTGTCGCCTTCCTATAGAAGCCATAATATGTTCAACATACTTTTTCAAATCAAGAACTTGTTCTTCCTTGGGTTTTATACAGTTTAGGGCTTGATAAACATCCAATTTTATCCTCCTTTTTTCGTGCTCTTTAACTTGATCCAGTAGCTCTCTCGTAGAAGGAATCTTTTCAGGTAAAACTGTTAAGTCTAAGCCGGTGGTTGCTCCACCTGACTTCATATTTTCTTTTCTTATTTTATTAAGTTTTTCACCTACATTTTTTATAATTGCGTCCCTCTTCTTTTCAAATTCAAATCCATGTTTTATTTCGTCACCTAAAATATCAAATATCTCTATTATTGAAAAACACTCATCTGATTTTGCCATTATGGCTCTTTGTAAAATCGGCTCTGCTTGCCTTACATCAAATCCTACGCTACCTTCATAAAAGAAAAACTTATGCCTTCCTACGCCCAGGTTATATTCATTTGCAATGGCATCAACAACAGACTCTAACATCTGCTGATCTTCTTGTGAATATCTGCCCCCATCTGTACTTAATCTGTAAGAATTAATGTCTTCATGTTGATATAGCAGAGCTTTTTCAAGAGCTGATAATCTTCCTGAGCTTAATAAACCAGTTAGTCGTGGTTTAACCTTGTCATCAATATGTGGAAGGGAATTATAATAGTTAGTGTTTTGAGCAGGGAAGAGATAAGTCATAGTTACCCATAACCCAAAAGCTTCAAGAGCATTTGGAGAAACATGTCTGGTGCCTTTAGGAGGTAATAATTGTAGTAATTGAGGTCTAAATATTTCTGTAACTGGTCTGTAATTTCTTGACATCCACATTGCTACTTTTAAAAATCTGGCATTAAGTGAAGGCCACTCAGAATAGTTATCTTCGAGTAGCATTAAAGTATCATCATTTGTAGTTCCACACATTAAAACATCAAAACCTTCATCTACTGCATGTGCACCACGGCCTTTTGTAGTAGTAGTAGAAATAGTAGTTTTCCCTTTTTCGGCAAATCTAAGAAGATGCAAAAACTCATCCATAGAACCAATATGTTCTCCCTGAACAGCATCTTTTAAAAAGTCATCATATACAATTACTCCATGATTTGCTTCTGCTTCATCTCCTTCTATCAGGTGAATCCCTGCATTTCTAAATGCAATTGCAAGTGGGCGAGGTAAGCCTTCTAAATCTGTTCTGGGTAAAACTTCTACAAGTCTTGTATTTGGAGTTACATTTGGCTGAATTAAAACAAGTCCTCTTCGTCCTTGAGCAGAATAATGCCATCTAACCACATGTACATGATTTAATACCTTTGCATCATCTCCTTCATAAATATTTTTGAGCACTTCATATGTTATTCTCGATGCATCATTCACTTCACTTGATAAAATATAGTCTGTATTTAGATCTTCCGGTATTTTACCTTCAGCATTTAATTTAGTTAAAAGATTCTCTCTCTCGATCTTGCTTAAAAGGAAAATTGGACTTGCATTTTTGCCAGCAAGGAAGCTTTCTTGAATATCATCTCTAGTAAGAATTCCCTCTAATTTTTTAAAATCTTTCATGCTGCTATGAAAGCCCATGTTATCACCAGGCACATTCCCAAAAACCCATTCATAAGTATAAAGAGCACCTTCATCGGTTTTTGAATATGCTTCAAGCATTCCAAACATGGTATCAAAGGCTAAGGATTTTCCAGTAGCATTTGGTCCATGAATCACAATCATTTTATTTGGATGCTTTTTCCTTGACATTACTTTTATCTGTTCCATTAAATCATTCCAGAAGATTAATTGATCCTGAACAAGTTCTTTATCAACTAAACCTTTTGGTTCCCAGGGCTTAGAAGTAAATGCATAAGGATGAACCCACTTACCCATTACTTTTATTTTTTTATCAGGTTCTACTCCGCAAACTCTGTCCCAATATTCGACTGCATCCAGAAAATATCTGGCTACCTGACGTAAATATTTTTTTGGATTTTGTTCTACTGCGGGAATATATTCGCTAAGAAACTGCATCCATGGTTTTTCAGCCATAAACTTAGCTTTATTAGCTTCTGCTCGCGCAAGAAAACCTGCTGAAAAATCTTCTGTAGCATCTGTTGCAATAGAATTTGGTACAGTAACAGAAGCACTTAAGGGAGAGTTAAGAGGGACAATGATCCCACCCTTAGTTCTGGCCCCATCAACTTCTGATACTCTTCGAATGATAGGCATTAATCTTTTTTATCCCCTTTGTCTCCGAGCATTTCATCTATAACCTTATCAAGATCCTCTGTACCTTCTGCTGTAATTTTTACAGCTCTGACATGACCTTGCTCTGAAGCGAATTCTTTTACATAGTCATAAAAGTCACCACTTCCGTAATGTGACTCTACCTGAACATACCCTACTTCATTTACTCTTTCTGCCAATCTCTTCATTAAATCAATTGAATGCGGAGTATCGTCTCCCCAATTATCCCCATCTCCAAAATAAAAAGAATATATATTCCAGGTATCAGGATCATATCTTTCATTTATAATTTTTTCTTCAAGCTCATATGCAGATGATATTTGTGTACCGCCATTTTCACGAGTGGTATAAAACTCTTCTTCTGTTACTTCTTTTGCGCTAGAATCATGAATAATAAATACTTCTTCTACGCCTTCTCCGAAGTGTTCGTTTGAAAATTTATCTCCTCTAAGCTCTGCCCTGACCAAACCAAACTGATACTGAATAATAATAGAAAGCCACCTGGCAGCTTTACGAACTTTTTCTTTCATCTCGTCAGTAACAGAACCTGAAACATCCATCTTATAGATAATTGCTACAGATACCTGTGGTTTTTCTATTTCTCTCCAGGATATAAAAACTTTATCTTGTTCTTCAATGGCTACCTGGTCTAGTAGTGCATTTAGTCCCTCATCTGTCTCAAGATCAAATTTATCTCCAATTTCAGCACCGACTCTTTTTATGGCATTAATTATGGTGGCATTAATATCTAAATCTATGCCTACTTTACTTTTTGTATTCCATTTAATGGACTTTTCTTTTGCAGCTCCATATCCTTTTGGTTTTAAGTATGGCAACTTACGATCTTTTATTATGGTTTCTGCTATTTCACTTAGTGTCATAGGAACATATATTTCCTGTATGTGTTCACCTGGTTCACTGCCTGCACCTTTACCTGGCTTTGCATCACCTGGCTCGCCAAGGACATCTCCTTCTTCACCATCACCCTGGGCTGTGCCACCACCTTTTCCACTGCCTCTTGTAAAGTGTGGTATCCCTATTTTTGGTACTGGAATGCTGACAATCTTTCCGCCTTTTACTCCGAACATTTCACCCGGGGTTTTAAATTTTTTTAAATCTTCTCTGACTTTACCCTTAAGAATGTCCTGATATCTTTGTAGATCAGGATCAGCAATGGAATTAAAAAGAAGAGACTGCATTAGCAATCTCGGTGAAAAAAAATGTGGTGTAGCAAGTGGAGTAGTTTTTGATTCTTGTGCATTTTCTAATGTCCCGAGCAAATCTCCTTGTGTAGCTAATGGAGGAGGAGTAACCACTTTTAGTGGAGGCTTTACTATAGGTGTTTTATCAGTAACTCCTATTCTCACTATGACTTCACCTCTTCCATAGTTTCATATAAAACATTAGTAGGAGTATAGTCAATTAAGCCGGTTTCTTTGTTTACTTCTTCAAGTGCCCGTCTGATAGTAATTTTTATACCAGCTTTTGCTTTGCCTGAATCTGCAAGTGTTATATTTTCTGCTATGATTCTCACCGGAGTAGGGTTCTCATCATCTGATGCCCAATAAAGCTTTGTATTTAAATGTATTGTGTTCCCCCACATTGATAAAAGATTTTTCATGGTTGCAAGTGCATAGTCTTGTTTTAAATCAAATCTAAAGTCATGATGTAAGAGCAATTCACCTTTATTATCGTAATTTCCATCTCTGACAGCAATACCAGTCCCCATAAAAAGCTGCTCAACAAATTTTGCTTTTACTTTTTCAAATTCTCTGCTTGCCAGTATATAGTTTTCTCCTTCTTGCTCCCAGGTGAAAAGCTTTAGTTTTTTTGCAACTTCAGGAGTAAGATATTTATCTATAAATGTCATATCTTTTTCCCATTTTCTTACTTCAAAGATCTGTTCAAAGCCTTTCATTGACTTGTCATCATAGTCTCTTCTTTCTCTTTCGTCTTCTATTTCTTCCCATTGTCGTCCATGGCGACCAGTATTCCAGCGCTCTTCAATATCCATAAATATTTCATATCCTACTTTATATGGATTCAATCTGCCACCAGACATAGCAAGAGTACCTGCATTATGATCTGCAAAAGCTGATGCATCCCTTAAATCTACAATTTCCGGATGGGACATAAGTCTTCTGTGCCAGTAGACAGCCCAGCCTTCATTCATTATCTTAGTAAGTCCCTGAGGAGCTAAATAGTATGCCTGTTCTCTTGCGTGCATAAGAACCTGCCTTTGCCATAGTTTTAAAACTTTAGAATTTTCAATTATAAATCCCATTACATCATAATCTGGATATTTTGGAATTTTTTGAGCTTCTCTGTCTAAACGCTCTTTTTCAGCATCTCTTTCTTCCCTAAGTCTTTCAGGATTATTAATCCTTCCCTGCATATGACTTGGTAGTTCTGACGCATCAATTATGCCGTAATCATCCGGTACTTTAGCGATAGGTCTGTTCTGATGGAGTTCATATTTAAGCTGCCTTGGTTCCAGGTTTGAATAGTCAATTAAATCGTCTATTGAATATGCTTTCTCTAAGAACTGTTCCATTTCAAGAAATGAAATACCTTCACTATCCATTACATTTCTTTGATATGAAGCATGTTCAGCTATTCTGTTTAGCATGCTTCTGTTTGTAAATCTAAAGTGAATGTTGTTTTTAAAAAAATCAGAATGCCCCATGCAATGGCTCATAACAAGTTTTTGATCAACAAGAGCATTCCCTTCAAGCAAGTAAGCATGAGAAGGATCATTGTTAATGATCATTTCATAGATTCTGGACACATTAAACTCATGACCTATATGCAGCTCATAGAACTCCATTCCATTTCTCCAGTGAGAAACGTTAACCGGGAAACCACCTCTTGCTGCAGCTTGAAGCAATTGATCTCGTTTGCATACCCAGTACACTACATCATATGGATCCAGCCCTTCTTTCTTTGCCAGCTCAAAGATTTTCTTATTCCAGTTCCAGTATTCAGGATTAGTTTCCGGAGATACCGGATAGCTTCTTTGCCCTGTTATTCCTCTTCCTATAGCTGCTGCAGCTTTGTACTCATAAGGTAACTCAATACTGGTTTGATTTGTAGTATTGGCAGTAGTTGATTCGGAGCAAACGAGAAAATCTCTTTCATTACCTGCAGAAGAACCGCCAGCTACTGTTTTTTGTGTGACTGGTGGAATAATCTGTATAACTGGTGAGATTCTTGGAACCATTACTCCTGCTCCTTATTATAATTATTTACTTCTATTTTCAGGAGCTTGAGTACGCCTCATAGCAATTTGTGCGCAGTGTCTGCAATAGCCATGTTCTTCAATTAACCTGGTTTTTACAGTATTAAGCTTTTGTCTTTGCTCCTCAGTTGCAAACTCCGTACTTAGTGTAGGCAGAGTAACATCTCTGTGTTTTTCAAGGAGTGCTTCTTCACAAGCTTGTTTTAGCTGCTCATCAGTATCATACTTAAATATCCTTCCTTCAATGCTCATCATGCCTATTGCTTGTATCAAACCGCTTCTAAAGTCATCGCGCCTTGTATCATTTATCCCTCTTTTTTCTTCAATAGATCTCATAAGCTTTTCATTTGGTGGTACAAGTTTACCTGCCTGAAGGGAATCTCTAACCTTTTCTTTTTTTACATAGGCCTTTATGTTCATTATGTAATTATCAAAAAGATTTTGAACTTCTTTTGCATCCCCACTTACAGCTTTTCTGACATCATCGGATAGTTTTCTATCCAACTCTTTTTCGACCTCTTCAAGTCTTGTAAGCCAGGCTTTTCTGTCTTCCGGAGTAGCTTTTGCAACAAGCTGTTTTAAGTGTTTTTTTAATGCATCAACAATAATAAATGGATCTACGCACCTTGTTCCCCTTTCTCTGTCAGTTACATCCGGGTGCTCAAGAGCTGATGCTAAGGCATCCTGAATATCTCTGGGAGAAACACCTTTAAGCAATTCCATCTCTTCAGGAGCTACATCCTTTTTCAGTTGAATTACTTCTTGCTCTGTGAATCCAGCTAACTTCTTCCCGCTGTATAAATAAGCCTTTTGTATAGGTGTAATATTTGCATGCTTGGGTTCTGCCAGGCGGGTGGTAATTCCCCACAAAGCAGCAAGCCATAAAGAATGAGGTGCTTCATGTATGTCAAGCTGCCTAGCTTTTACAGAAAATGTTTTTTGATAAATCCCCATTTCATCCTGGATTCTATCAAGATATGGAACTGTTACAGGCAGTATTCTGCTTCTAATAGCTTCCTGGTGTTCATCTCTTGCTATTTTTCTCCAGTCTGGCATATTAGTAGTAGCAATAAGCAAACTATCAAAGTCTACCATTGCATTTCTGGCTACTTTTACTGCCCTGTCTTGTGCACCGTCTAGAAGTGGATACCTGATTTCATTTGGAAGTTTTAAAAATTCACCAAAATGTACCCCGCCTCTGTTAGCTTTTAATACATCACCATCAAGTGTAATAGCTTGTGGATCGCTATCAGTACCAATTTGCAATAATTTTCTAACGTTTACACTGCCAGAAAGTTCATTTGCATTGTGACTTTTTTCATCTTTTGCACCGAAGAAAGTAATCCCGGTCCTTGTCTTTTCATTTAAGACTAATCTTTTTACTACAACATGGCTTAGAACTTTTTCCATATCTCCGCTATGATGTTCTACTAGCTTGTTAAATATGTTTTGGCAGCTAGGACATAGCTGTGAGTGTGTGCCAAGCAAATAGTCCACTGGAATACCTGTATTTTTAGCACCCGTTAGTCTTTTTTTATTTAAAGAGTTTATAATCTGTTTTCTGGAGTCAAGAGGAATTACATTTAACGGCTCTTCAAACATTTCACATGATTTATCAGGATCCACAAATTTAAACAGGAGTTGTCCATGCTTATCTTTGAGAGGCTCTCCTTTTTCATCTTTTAAGTTCCATCCAAGAGCAAACATCTTTCCTTCGTCTGTAGCAGAATACTCTTCAAGCCCTTTAAAGGTTGCTCTTACCATTGAAGTCTTGGCTGTACCTACCGGACCTGCAAGTAAAACAACTCTTTGATCAGGGCCGGTTTCTTTAGCAGCACCACCAATTGCTTCTACAAATGTATGGATTGCTTTTTTTGCGCCTGAAATTGCATCTCTTGGATCTGTTGGATGCTTATAAAACTCATAGTCATAAATTACATCACCATCTACTTCGATAGTTTTTCTGCCTTTAGACAAAATCATGTCATAAGCTCTTTGGGCTGATAGACGAACTAAGCCTGGATTCTGAAAAACCTGTTCTAAATACTTATCAAAAGAAATTTGCTCATTTCGCGCTGATTGTGATTCTACTGTTACAGAAGATTTTGCAATCCGGAGCAAATCTTTTAGTGATGCAACGTCATCCGCCAGCGTTCCAATTCCTACATTTGGACCTGTACTGCCTGAAACAGTTGTAGGTAATACAGAAGGGGTATTACCTTCTGTATTCACCGTCTTAGTGGTTTCTCCAAGATTTGCAGTTACTATTCGACTGGTTGGTTCAAGTGGCATTTTTTTTATCTCCTTTTGTATGTTTATTTTCTGTCAGGCATAGTTAAGATAATCAGCTGCGTTAGGTAATTGTATACTCTTACTACAGTTAATCACAGCTTTTTATAGCCTTACTAAAATTGGATGAATTTATTTTCTATGACCATACTAATCTTGTATGTCTTTCATTTAGAAAATAAAAAACTTTTAGAGACTATTTACTTAGTTAAAGATTATAAACCAAACAAGGACAAATAAAAAACAAATATAAAAAATAATTTTCAGATTTACATTTCTTCACGATCCTCTTAACCCAAAACATTTTCCTCTTGTTCCGGCTTTTATCCAGGTTTTCCTTAACTTTTCATTAAAAACCTTTTATTACTAAGTAAATTGCAGACTTACAAACACAGCATCCCCATAACTAAAAAACCTGTATTTTTCTTTTATAGCTTCATCATAAATCTTTTTTACACTTTTCCATTCTATAAATGAGCTGATTAAGACCAGAAGTGATGTTTTAGGCAGATGAAAGTTTGTAATTAAAGAATCAACGATCTTAAATTCAAATCCCGGAGTAATATACAGACCATTTAATCCGCTTAATTTATCTGAAAGAGCTATATATTCTAATGTTCTGGCAGTAGTCGTCCCACAGGCAATTATTCTTTTTTTATTTTTTTTAGCCTGTAGAATTTTCTCCCAGACTTCTTTATCTGTGTAATATCTTTCAGGAAGTAATTTATGTTCCCGAATATCATTTGTTCTGATAGGTAAAAAAGTGCCAGGTCCTACATGTAAGGTGATATATAAAATCTCTGTACCTCGGTTTTGAATTTTATTTAGAAGTTCTTTTGTAAAGTGCAGGGCAGCTGTAGGAGCAGCGACAGCACCAGACTCTTTTGCAAAGATTGTTTGATAACGATCCACATCAATTGTTTCTGATTTTCTTTTAATATAAGGCGGAAGAGGCATTGTGCCAATTCCGTTTAAAATGATTTGAAGATCATTGTAAGAATTAAGTCTTATGGTATCAGGATCGATTACGTTAATCGATAATAGAGACGTTGCATGCGGTGGAGACGTTGCATGCCGTAGAGACGTTGCATGCAACGTCTCTACGGCGTGTAAATGTTTTTTCGGGCTTGCCAGAATTTTCCACGTCAAATTATCCGGACTGACAGGGCTTACAAGTAGTATTTCAATCTCTTTATTATTTTCTGTTTTTGCATAAAATCTGGCAGGAATAACTTTTGTATTATTTAAAACCAGTACATCGTTTTCACCTAACATATCTGAAAGCTCATAAAATTTGTGATGAGATATTCTTTCAGTGTCTCTTTTGTAACAAAGTAATCTGGACTCATCACGTTTTTCACATGGATATTGTGCAATCAGCTCTTTTGGCAGAGAATAATTGTATGAGTTTAAGTCAAAAGAATTTGTTTCCTTCATGAATTCAAAACCACAAGTTGAACTTTCGGTAATTGTTTCGTCCAGAAACAGAGCAAAACAATTAGCCACGTTAATCCAGTGCCTTGGCTCTCAAAAAAATATTGAGAAATTAAACTGGGACATTGTCATTGTTGATAATAACTCATCTGATAACACAAAAGAAGTTGCATATGCATTTTGCGAAGGCAGCAACTTAAAAATAAATTACATTTTTGAATCTAAAACGGGACTTTCTTATGCCAGAAACACGGGTATTTTAACTTCTAAAGGCTCGCTTTTACTTTTTGTAGATGATGATGTTTTAATTCCCTGTGAATTTATAAGTAATGCACTGTTTGGTGTTCAGGAATTTAATGAGTTTCATATTTTTGGATTCAAAGTATTGCCGGATTTTGACGGACTTCACCCGCCTTCTTGGATGACATTTAAAAAACCATTTAATATTTCACAAAGTTTTTTACCTGTTCATGATCTTGGAGCAGAGCCTTTAAGTTATCCAAACAGAATTACAAATAATCCTCTGGGAGCATGCTTTTTAGTAAAAAAAGAAGTCTTTGAAAAGCTGGGACCTTTTCGGGAAGATATTGGTGCAGGTCAAAGCGGTGCACATGAAGATTCTGAGTTTTTCTGGTATGCACTATTAAACAAGTTTAAAATTCTTTACTGGCCTTATGCAGCACTTTATCATCCGGTTACTCCTGAGAGGCTTTCAGTAAAATATCTTCACAAGTGGTATTTTAATTCCGGCAGATCGCTCTATCTGGTTAAAAATACAGGACGAATTTTTAATATAAAAAGAAAACCAATGTTAGGTGTTGAAGGTTTTATCTCAAATAAACTCCCGCCAATATTTGAAACCATTTTACTGAAAACAAAAATATTTAAAGTATCGATTTTTTTGTGGATGAAATTATTTTTATTGATTTTGCTTTTGCCACTTACAATTTTTCTTGTGTTAATTAAGAAACCATTTTATTTAACAACCCTTTTGGCAAAAGCTCTTGGAGAAATCAGACAGGCTTTTTATACCTATTGATAATGATAACCCAGCTTCATTCCAACTCTTGTTATTAATCCACTGTTTTCTTTTACTAATGTAATTATATCCGGACTTACAGGAGTTCCATCTTCTGATTTCAAAGAATCTGCATAAACTCCTCCGATGGCGCTATAGCTGGCACTATATTCTTTATCATGAATTTTTAATGTAATTTTTGTTCCTGCAATCGGGTCGACTCCACCATCTAATACTTCAATGCCTTTTTTCTTAAGTTCTTCTACATCCTGATCAATTGATGGAGGCCCTACTGGTGGTATTTCCGGCAAACCTTCAAAACATCCCTTATTCCAGGTATCAATCAAGGTATTAAAAAATTCTTCCGGGTGTGATTTTACATCTGGCTTTTGCTCTTTAATTGCATTGAAAAAGTCCTGAAGTGCTTTTTGCCTTTCTTTGTTTGCTTCCTGTCCGGTATATTGTTCCAGATATTTAATTATCGCGTCTGGGCTTGGGTCCAGATCTCTTGTAAATAATTGCCCGGCTGCTCTAAGCATTACACGAATCAGTATCTGTTTTATTCTTGCTTTTTCAGGATCAATACAATCTGGACTAATGCTACCGGCTTGGTTTGGTCTTTCTGTTAAGTTTGCTAATAAAGGTTTTAAAATTGATTCAGGATTTTCAATTTTTGGTTTTTCTGACTGATTCTTCGTTCTTTCCGGGCCGGATGCAGGATCTAATAAAAAAATAAACATGTTTGCTCCTTGCTTAAAGTGGTAATTGTTTACTTACTAAATATTCTTCCCAAATTTTATTTTTTTGATACCAATTTAGGTTAAAAGGAGTAGTTATTGCCAAGGATATCCTTAACAAGTATTGATACTACAGGTAATTTGTTCTTAATCAGCTGTAAATTTTCCGCATATAACATTTCCTTGACCATAAGCCCTCTCATTGGTAACATAATTATCCGCCATTTAATTTCCTTGTTTAAAAAGTTATTCAGGGGCTAATTAAAATGAAGAAAAAGGTAAAAAGAAATTTTTTAACTTTTTCTTTTGGTGTTTTACGGCCTAGCGGTCACCTGAACTCTGAAAACTGCATATATTAGATCAAAAATCAGAGAATCATAAATATCTTCGAAGATATTTATAGATGTTATTGATAAAACCAAAAACGAAAAAACAGATAAATTAGAGAGAAATACATAGGCAAATACACTATGGGGACATCCCCAAAATGTAATTGCAGATGTAAAGCATAAGGATAAACAAGATCCTTTTGTAGTCTAGAGAAAATAAAATTTTACTTGCTGCGAGAAGCGAGGTTTGTCCAATTTATTTGGCAAACCGAGCGGTCTATGCAAGTCAAAACAATTTTTATTAGAAAAATTGTTTTGCGAAATAAATTGAAATAACAAGCTACAAAGGGCATACGGTGGATACCTTGGCACCAGCAGTCGACGAAGGACGTAGTAAGCTACGAAAAGTCGCGGTGAGCTGCTAACGAGCTACGACCCGCGAGTTTCCGAATGGGGAAACCCGTTTCGATTAATCTCGAAACATTGCTAGTTGAATTCATAGGTTAGCAAAGATAAGTCAGTGAATTGAAACATCTTAGTAACTGGAAGAAAATAAAACAAATCAGTGATTCCCAAAGTAGCGGCGAGTGAAATGGGAATAGCCTAAACCGATTAGCTTGCTAGTCGGGGTTGTAGGGCTGCATTTAGTACTTGCAAAAGTAATTGAACAAAGCTGAAAAGCTTGACCAAAGAAGGTGATAGTCCTGTAAATAAAACTTAAGCAAGGCGAGCAGTACCCTGAGTAAATCGGGACACGGGAAATCCTGATTGAAGCTACCAGGACCATCTTGGTAAGGCTAAATACTGACTGGTGACCGATAGCGTACAAGTACAGCGATGGAAAGGTGAAAAGAACCCCGGAAGGGGAGTGAAATAGAACATGAAACCGTATGCTTACAAGCAGTCAGAGCTCCTTCGTGGAGTGATGGCGTGCCTGTTGAAGAATGAGCCGGCGAGTTAGTGTGTCTAGTTGGTTAAGGAGTAATATCTGGAGCCATAGCGAAAGCGAGTCTGAATAGGGCGTTTATAATTAGACATATTAGACCCGAACCTTGGTGATCTAACCATGACCAGGTTGAAGCGCAAGTAACATTGCGTGGAGGACCGAACCAATTAGTGTTGAAAAACTACTGGATGAGTTGTGGTTAGGGGTGAAATGCCAATCGAACCAAGAGCTAGCTGGTTCTCCCCGAAATGTATTGAGGTACAGGGTTAGGTTAAAGCTTAATGGAGGTAGAGCACTAGTTCGGTAAGGGAGATGAATAATCTTACCAAATCGAGTTAAACTCCGAATGCCATTGTAGTGATACCTAGCACTGAGACGGTGGGTGATAAGATTCATCGTCAAGAGGGTAACAGCCCAGACCACCATCTAAGGTCCCTAAGTTAATGCTAAGTGACAAAGGAGGTGGGATTACTTAGACAACCAGGAGGTTGGCTTAGAAGCAGCCACCCTTAAAAGAGTGCGTAACAGCTCACTGGTCAAGTGATTCTGCGCCGAAAATGTCTGGGGCTAAAGCATTACACCGAAGTTGTGGGATTATATTTTTTAAATATAATCGGTAGGGGAGCGTTGTATATTAGGATGAAGCTCAATTGGAAAATTGGGTGGACAAAATACAAGTGAGAATGTCGGCTTGAGTAGCGAAAACATTGGTGAGAATCCAATGCACCGAAAGCCTAAGGATTCCCACGGAAGGTTCGTCCGCGTGGGGTTAGTCGGGGCCTAAGCTGAGGCTGAAAAGCGTAGGTGATGGATAGCAGGTTGATATTCCTGCACTATCAAATAATCGTTATAGAAATATTGGGAAGTAGAAGGTTAGATTACGGCGGTTAATGGATTCCGCTCTAAACGTGTAGGTAGTCACTGCTGGCAAATCCGCAGTGGCGCTATGACCTGAGACGTTATGGTAATTGTCTACGGACAAGAAGTAATTTACACCACGCTAACGAGAAAAACAGTGTTTCAAGATTATTTGGTACCCGTACCAGAAACCGACACAGGTAGGCTGGTAGAGAATACTAAGGTGCGCGAGATAACTCTCTCTAAGGAACTCGGCAAAATGCCCTCGTAAGTTTGCAAGAAGAGGGACTGTACAATGTGTAGGAAGTTTACTTTCTGAAGCAATGTACAGTGACACAAGGCAGACCCAAGCGACTGTTTACCAAAAACACAGGTCTCTGCTAACACGTAAGTGGATGTATAGAGGCTGACGCCTGCCCAGTGCTGGAAGGTCAAGGAAGTTGGTTAGTCCGCTTCGGCGGACAAAGCTAGCGACCAAAGCCCCAGTGAACGGCGGCCGTAACTATAACGGTTATTTAGCTACAAAAATGGCCGTTAAAAAATCTGGCTATATGCTGGAACAACTCAGTTATTTTATGTTACCGAGGAGGTGATAATACATGAATAGAGTCAATCAGCAGGAAAGACTATCTATTGAAGAAGCTAAAAAATGGTACCTAGCAGGTTTCATTGAAGGTGAAGGTAGTTTATGCGTTTCAATTAAAAATATGCCAAACAACAAATTTGGTTTTCTTGTAGATCCTGAATTTTTCTTATATCAACACAAAAGTGGAATTGCACAATTACACCTTGCAAGAGAAATATTCGGAACTGGAAGAATAGTACCAAAGGTTGGCAATGAAGATGTTCTAGTCTACTCGATAATGTGTAGGCGTACTATAAGAGAAAAGGTGATTCCTTTTTTTGAAAAGTATATGATCTTTTCTTCCAAGCGTGAGGTTTTTAAGCGCTTTAAAGAAATTGTAATTGCAATGGAAGATCGAAAAGAGCATCTTACTCCAGGCGGATTGGTCCGTTTGGTAAAGGAAGCATATGAAATGAATCCCGCAAGTAAAGGGAAAGAACGCAAACGAACACTAGAAGAAGTAACAGATAGAATCCTCAGAGACTATATGCCGGACATCAGTTGTATTGATGAAGATATAGTCCGATCTTCATGGCGACATGAAGCTAACACAAATGCCTAAGGTAGCGAAATTCCTTGTCGGGTAAGTTCCGACCCGCACGAATGGCGTAACGATTTGGGTGCTGTCTCAGAGAGGGACTCGGCGAAATAGATTTATCTGTGAAGAAGCGGATTTGGTGTGCCAGGACAGAAAGACCCTATTGAGCTTTACTGTAGGCTGGAATTGGCCGCGGGCGTTGGATACGTAGCATAGTTGGAAGACTTTGAAGCCTTGCTTCTGGGTGAGGCGGAGTCAACAGTGAAATACCAATTTTCTTGCACCTGCGTTCTAACCGAACACTGTTATCCAGTGTCGGGAAAGTTCCTGTTGGGCAGTTTGACTGGGGCGGTCACCTCCTAAAATGTAACGGAGGTGCGCAATGGTTCCCTCAGGTTGGTCGGAAATCAACCGTTGAGTGCAAAAGCATAAGGGAGCTTGACAGCGAGACAGACATGTCGAGCTGGTACGAAAGTAGGCTTTAGTGATCCGGTGGTACCGCATGGAAGGGCCATCGCTCATCGGATAAAAGTTACCATAGGGATAACAGGCTGATCTCCCCCAAGAGTCCACATCGACGGGGAGGTTTGGCACCTCGATGTCGGCTCGTCGCATCCTGGGGCGGTAGTACGTCCCAAGGGTTGGGCTGTTCGCCCATTAAAGCGGCACGTGAGCTGGGTTCAGAACGTAGAAAAAAAGAGATACTGTCATCTCAACACTGCGTCTCTTCAGCCAAAGGCTGATCCGCCTCCGGCGGAAAGAAGTAATTCTTAGATGTAAATTGGCTTATATCGGTGAAGCCTAAGTAGAGTTAAAATACTCTATAAGGTAATACCGAGGGAAGGCTGGATAGTTGACTAAAAGTAATCAAGAGTGATCTTGGTTGTCAGATCAATTTAGATCAAAATTATCCTTGCCCCTGTAACGACTGAGGAAATGGGTAAAACCCCAAAGTACAAGGTGGTGCTATTAAAAGCACTACAATACGCCAACTCCTGTTTGCTTTATAACAGGAAGGAGATATAGTCTATGCCACTAGAAATAGTGGAAGTATCCAGTCTTTTTAAAGAAAGAACTGGAGAAATCAACATGCGTGAGACAGTTCGGTCCATATCCGGCATACCCGTAAGATATTTGAGAGGAGACTTCCTTAGTACGAGAGGACCGGGAAGTACAGACCTCTGGTTTACCAGTTGTCACGCCAGTGGCATACGCTGGGTAGCCATGTCTGGAGAGGATAAGTGCTGAAAGCATATAAGTACGAAGCCCACCTCAAGATGAGATATCTCATACTGTTAAGGTAGTAAGATCTGCCAAAGATTATGGCGTTGATAGGCAGCAGGTGTAAGTGTAGCGATACACTAAGCCAAGCTGTACTAATAGATCGAGGGCTTGTTTTTTTATTTTAAAAATTTTCTCTAGACCACAAAGGGATCAAAGGAAATGTAAAATGCGAAATGTAGAATAAAAAAATGTTCTGCATTCTACATTTTACATTCCACATTTTCTAATGTATGTAGTTTTCAGTAGTTCTGTACGCAGCGACTTAAGTAATTTTACAAGTTTTGCAGGTATGATGTTTTATCACTCTGGAATTCTTCTAATGGTTTTCTTGAAAATATTAAATTTCTGTCCAATAATTTACTGGAACAGCAGAATGGCTACAAGAAGATACCACAATTATTACTTCGCTCATTAGCTAAGTATACAAACATTGAAAATAATCCTGTTAAGGAAAAAGAATTAGAAAATTTCTTTAATGAGATTAAGAGTGATATAACTGGAGATGGAAAAGTTAATTTTGAAGATGTTATTGCAGTCTGGAATGGAAAACTTCCAAATTATTTGCTTGGAAAAATTCAGGACATGTCTGAAACTTTATTAGCAGAAAAAGATCCACTTAGCCAGACTAAAAAAATCTCAGAACTTGGCATGGCATTAGCCGAATACTTAAATATGGGATATTTTGATAAGAGAGGGAGCTTATTTGAATTCTTGGCTGATAAAAAGGACTTAAATGGAGACGGACAGATAGATTATCAGGATATAATTACAGCTTGGAAAAATTATCCTCCATTTGGCGGTGATGAAATAGAAGGTGGCGGAAGTCCAGGCCATTAGCGCACGTTTGACAAAAAATTCAGGGAAATCCATTTAAAACTGATTAATTCCAGGGAATAGATAAATCTTCGGCCTACACCATATTCATGCTTGGCAAGGGTAGCTTTAGTTGCTCAAAGACAGATG
>Ga0209343_10004085_pt1 | contig 18105 bp, 14 predicted proteins | sample RifCSPlowO2_02_FD_184026 | JGI IMG/M metagenome (GOLD analysis project Ga0209343, IMG submission 184026) | Groundwater microbial communities from Rifle, Colorado - Rifle CSP2_plank lowO2_0.2 (SPAdes) (version 2) | ecosystem: Environmental > Aquatic > Deep subsurface > Groundwater | place... | reverse complement strand
ATCAACGAAGCGTACGAAGTCGTCGGCGACCCCGAGAAGCGCAAGAGATACGACGAGCTCGGCGCCAATTGGCGGATGTACGAGCAGGCGGGCGCGGCCCCACAGGGCGGCGCGTGGAACGTGAATGCCGGCGGCCGACCGCAGGGCGGCGGCTTTCGCACGATGACCGAAGAAGACATGCGCGAGATATTCGGCGACGCCGATCCGTTCTCGGATTTCTTCCACACCTTCTTCGGCGGCCAGGTGGGCGCGACGGGGGACCCTGGGGACAACATCCCGCGGGGCCGGCGCGCCGCGCGCCCGAGGACCGCGCGCCAGGGACACGACGTCGAACAGGAGATCGCGCTCGGCCTGGAAGATGCCTACAGGGGCACGACACGGCGGCTGTCGATCACACATGACGGCCACGCGAGGACCGTGGACGTCAGGATCCCCCCAGGGGTGACCGACGGATCGCGTGTCCGGCTCGCGGGCGAAGGCGCGATGGGCGGCGGTGGCCAACCATCGGGCGACCTGTATCTCCGCGTCCGGCTGCACCCGCATCCCAGGTTCGAGCGCAAGGGACGCGACTTGTACACGAACGTGTCCGTCCCGCTGACGACCGCCGTACTCGGCGGCGCGGCGGAAGTGCAAACGCTCGGCGGCACGTTGCTTCGGCTGAAGGTTCCGCCGGCCACGCAGAACGGGCAGGTCTTCCGGTTGAAAGGCCACGGCATGCCCCCCGTGGGCAACGTCGGCAACATCGGCACGCCCGACAACGCCGGCGATTTGTATGCCACGGCCGACGTCGAGCTGCCCCGCTCGCTCACACCCGAGCAGCGCGCGCACTTCGAGGCATTGCAGAAGCTCGAGAAGGGATCGAAGCATTCGACGGCGTGAACGAGGATGACTCAAGTCAACAGTTGACAGTCGACAGTCAACAGGCTGCAAGCAGCGTCCGCTCCGAACTGTCAACTGTCGACTGTGAACTGTCGACTGACAACCGATAGATAGCACCACGATCATGAACATCAACAAGTACACCGAAAAAGCCCAGGAAGCCGTCATCGGCGCACAGCGTCTCGCCGAGCAGCTCAGTCACGCCCAGGTCGAACCCGAGCATCTGCTCGTCTCGCTCGTCGAGCAGCGCGAAGGCATCGTGCCGGAGGTGCTCCGGAAGATGCAGGCCGATCCGGCCCAGATCGCGGCGAGCGCGCGCGAGCTACTGGCGAAGATCCCGCAGGCCTACGGCGGCTCGCAGCCGGGGCTGTCCCCGCGCCTCAAGCTCGTGACCGACCTGGGGCAGGCGGAAGCCGACCGCCTGAAGGACGAGTTCGTCAGCACCGAGCACCTGCTCGTTGCCATTGCGTCGGAAACGGGCCGCTCCCCGGCCGCGCGCCTGCTGACCGATCGCGGGCTGACACGCGACAAGATCTTCGCGGCGCTGACAGGCGTGCGCGGCTCGCAGCGCGTGACGAGCCAGAACCCCGAGGGCACCTACCAGGCGCTCGAGCGGTACGGTCGCGATCTCACGGATCTGGCACGGAAAGGCAAGCTCGACCCGGTGATCGGGCGAGACGAAGAGATTCGCCGTGTCATCCAGGTGTTGTCGCGCCGCACCAAGAACAATCCCGTGCTCATCGGCGAGCCCGGCGTCGGCAAGACGGCGATCGTCGAAGGCCTGGCCGCGCGCATTGTCCGCGGCGACGTCCCCGAAGGGCTCAAGAGCAAGCGGATCGTCGCGCTCGATATGGGCGCGCTCGTCGCGGGCGCCAAGTATCGCGGCGAGTTCGAGGAGCGGCTCAAGGCCGTGCTCAAGGAGATCGGCGACTCCGCGGGTCAGGTCATTCTGTTCATCGACGAGCTGCACACGGTGGTCGGCGCCGGAGCGGCCGAAGGGTCGATGGACGCGTCGAACATGCTCAAGCCGATGCTCGCGCGCGGCGAGCTGCACACGGTGGGCGCCACGACGCTCGACGAATATCGGAAGTACATCGAGAAGGACGCGGCCCTCGAGCGCCGATTCCAGACCGTGTTGGTCGGCGAGCCGACCGTTGAAGACACCATCAGCATTCTCCGTGGCCTGCGCGACCGGTACCAGATTCACCACAAGGTGAACCTGAAAGACGCCGCGCTCGTGGCGGCGGCTGTGCTGTCGCATCGCTACATCGCCGATCGCTTCCTGCCCGACAAGGCCATCGATCTGGTCGACGAAGCGGCGTCGAAGCTGCGTATGGAAATCGACTCGATGCCGGCCGAGCTCGACGAGATTCGCCGGCGCATCATGCAGCTCGAAATCGAGCGCGAGGCGCTTCGCAAGGAGAAAGACAAGTCGTCGCGGGAGCACCTGGCCCGGCTCGACAAGGAGCTCGCCGATCTCAAGGAAGACCAGACGCGGCTCACCGCCCATTGGCAGCAGGAGAAGGAATCGATCCAGCAGGTGGCGAAGCTGCAGGAGGCGCTCGAATCCGTGAAGCAGGAGGTGGAGCGCGCGCAGCGCTTGGGCGACTACGCCAAGGCGTCGGAGCTCCAGTACGCCCGCGTGCCTCAGATCGAGAAGGAGATCAAAGTCATCGACGCGAGCCTCGCGGATCTCCAGAAGAGCGGGCGGATGCTCAAGCAGGAGGTCGACGAAGAGGACATCGCCGAAGTCGTCAGCAAGTGGACGCATATTCCGGTGAGCCGCCTCATCGAAGGCGAGGTACAGAAACTCATTCACATGGAAGAGCGCCTCCACCACCGGGTCATCGGACAGGACGAGGCCATCACCGCGGTCTCGAACGCGATTCGACGAGCCCGCGCGGGTCTGCAGGATCCGAACCGGCCGCTCGGCAGCTTCCTCTTCCTCGGACCGACCGGCGTCGGCAAGACGGAGCTGGGCCGCGCGCTCGCCGAGTTCCTGTTCGACGATGAGCAGGCGATGATCCGCATCGACATGTCCGAGTACCAGGAAAAGCACACCGTCTCGCGGATGATCGGCGCGCCGCCCGGGTACGTCGGCTACGAAGAGGCCGGGCAGCTCACCGAGGCGGTCCGCCGGCGCCCGTACGCCGTCGTCCTGCTCGACGAAGTCGAGAAGGCACATGCCGAGGTGCTGAACGTCCTGCTCCAGCTGCTCGACGATGGCCGGCTGACCGACGGCAAGGGCCGGACGGTGGACTTCAAGAACACGGTCGTGATCATGACCTCGAACCTCGGCAGCCACTACCTGACCGGTGAGGTCACTGAAGAGTCGCGACGTCAGGTCATGGAGGCGCTGCGCGACTACTTCAGGCCGGAGTTCCTGAACCGGATCGACGAGATCATCTTCTTCCACGCGCTCGACCGCGGGCACATGAAGCAGATCATCGACATCCAGATCGCGGGCTTGATGAAGCGGCTCGAGGAGCGCAAGATTCACGTGCAGCTCACCGACGCCGCCAAGGAACAGCTCGTGCGCGAGGGGTACGATCCCGCCTACGGGGCGCGCCCGCTCAAGCGGACCATTCAGCGCCGCGTGCTGGATCCGCTGGCCATGCGGGTGCTCGAGGGCGAGTTCGGCGAGGGCGACACGGTGATGGTGGACGCCGGCGCCGCGGCGTTGGGCTTTGCCAAAGTTGGAAGTGAGAAGTTGGAAGTGAGCAGTTAGAAGGACTATGCCCACGCAGGCACAGAAACCCAGGCCGCAGCCCCGAGGAACGGGACCGCTCAGCACGCGGCCGGGTTCGGTCTGGTGGGCGCTGGCCTTCGTGCTGCTGCTCGGACTCGCCCAGCTGTACTACCTCGCGCCAGCCGGCCGCCCCCTGCCGTACAGCGAGTTCAAGGCGCTCGTGAAGAAGGGCGCGGTCGCCGAAGTGACGATCGGCGATCAGCTCATTCGAGGGTCGCTGAAGACCACCGCGGCCAGCGACCCGGCGACGCCGGCGCAGTTCACGACGACACGCGTCGAGGATGCGAAGCTCACCGAGGAGCTCGAAGCCCAGCAGGTGAAGTTCACCGGCGAGGCCGTCAGCCGCTGGCTCCCTGAGATTCTCGGCTGGGTGATCCCGCTCGTCTTCTTCGTGGCGCTCTGGGGCTTCCTCTTCCGGCGCATGGGCAGCGCCGAAGGCGGCCTGATGTCGTTCGCGCGCAGCCGCGCGAAGATCTACGCCGACGACGAGGTGAAAGTCCGGTTCAGCGATGTGGCGGGCGTTGAGGAGGCCGAAGACGAGCTGAAGGAAATCGTGGACTTCCTCAAGAATCCGAAGAAGTACACGAGCCTGGGCGGGCGCATCCCGAAGGGCGCGCTCCTCGTGGGGCCGCCGGGGACTGGCAAGACGCTGCTGGCTCGCGCCGTGGCCGGGGAAGCGGGCGTGCCGTTCTTCAGTCTGAGCGGATCCGAGTTCGTGGAGATGTTCGTGGGCGTCGGCGCCGCCCGCATCCGCGATCTGTTCCAGCAGGCCGAAGCGAAAGCGCCGTGTATCGTGTTCATCGACGAGCTCGACGCACTGGGTAAGACGCGCGTGCAGAGCGCCATCGGCGGTCATGAAGAGCGGGAGCAGACCCTCAACCAGCTGCTCGCGGAGATGGACGGGTTCGATTCCCGCAAGGGCGTGATCATCATGGCCGCGACGAACCGGCCCGAGGTGCTCGACCCGGCGCTCCTCCGCCCGGGACGATTCGACCGGCAGATCCTCGTGGACAAGCCCGACGTCAAGGGCCGCGAGGCCATTCTTCGCATCCATGCCAAGGGCGTGAAAACCGCGCCGCATGTGGATCTGAAGGTCGTGGCCGCGCGCACCGCGGGGTTTGCCGGCGCGGATCTCGCCAACCTGGTCAACGAGGCGGCGCTTCTGGCCGCGCGCAGCGACAAGGCGGCGGTTGATTCGAAGGATTTCGAGGCCGCGATCGATCGACTCGTGGCCGGGCTCGAGAAGAAACGCGTGATGAGCCCGAGAGAGCGTGAAATCGTCGCGTACCACGAGTCGGGCCACGCCATCGTCGCGAGCCTCCTTCCGGGCCTCGACCCCGTGCACAAGATCTCGATCGTGCAGCGGGGGTTCGGCGCGCTCGGCTACACGCTGCAGCTGCCGCTCGAAGATCGGTACCTGATGACACGCGGCGACCTGCTCAGCCAGCTCGCGGTGCTCCTCGCGGGCCGGTCGGCCGAAGAAATCGCGCTCGGCGAGATCTCCACCGGCGCGCAGAACGACCTGCAGCGTGCGAGCGACATCGCGCGCGCGATGGTCACCGAATTCGGTATGAGCGACGTGCTTGGCGCCGTGAGCTACGACGGCCACAAGCGTGCCCGCTTCCTCGACCTCCCGATCGCCCAGGAGCGCGGGCTGTACGCCGAGGAGACCGCGCGCAAGATCGACGCCGAAGTGACGCGCATCGTGACCGAGGCCCACCAGACCGCGCGGCGGGTGCTCTCGGAGAAGCGCGACACGCTCGAGGACGTGACGCGCCGGCTGCTCCAGATCGAAGTCATGGAGGGCGGCGAGCTCAGGCAGATGCTCGGTGCGGGTGATGCTACGGCGATACCAGCTCCCTCAGCAGCCCCTCCCCTCCGCGCCCAGTGACGGTCCAGAAACGCAAGGCGATCGCAATTGTCGCGACCTGCACGGCGACAACCAGCGCGACCGACGCCGGCCATCCGCCCGCGTCCCAGAACAGGCCAGGCAGCGCGGCGCCCAGGCTGCCCCCGGCGTAGTACCAGAGCGAATACAGCCCGACGGCCAGGCCGCGGTCGCTCACCGTCACCGCGCCGATGTAGCTGCTCGCCGTCGCCTGCGAGATGAACACGCCGGTGGCCACCAGAGCCAAGCCTGCCACGATCGCCGGCATCCACGGCGCGAGCGTACCGACCGCGCCGACAATCGCGATGCTCATGCCCAAGCCCAGGCCCGCGCGATGGCCCTGGCTGTCGACCCACCGGCCCGCGATTGGTGTGACGGCTGCGCCAATCAAGTACACGACGAACAGCCAGCCGAGCGCGGCGGTGCTCAGGCCGTACGGCGCCCCGCCGAGATGAAACGTGACGTAGGTGAACACGGCCACCTGCGTGAACAGCACGCAGAAGCCCACGACGTTGGTGGCCACGAGCTGACCGTTCTGGAGGAGCGCAAGGATGGAGCGTCGATGTCCACCTCCGCCGAGGCCTGTGGCGGTCGCACGCTCCCGCGGCAGCCACATCGCCACCGCCGAGGCCGCCGCAAGGTTGAGCACGGCCAACGTCACGAACGCCGCGGGCCAGCCGGCTGCCGAGGCCACCAGTCCCGCCACCGCACGCCCGCAGAAGCCGCCGATGACCGTGCCGCTCACGTACGCCGACGTCGCGCGGCTGACGTGCGTCGCCGGCCACTCCTCGTGGATGTAGGCAATCGCGGTCGCGAACACACCTGGCGTGAACAGCCCTTGCGCAAACCGCCAGGCGACGAGCTGGGCGAGGCTGGTCGACGTCGCGGCGAGGCCCGTGGTCACCGCCAGCCCCACGGCGGACCAGACGATCACGCGCTTGCGGCCGACCAGGTCGGCCAGTCGGCCCACGAACGGAGCGCCAATCGCGACGGCGAGCGTCGATGCCGTCACGGTGAGGCTCACGGCGACGTGCGTGGCCCCAAACACGCGCGTGAGGAGCGGCAGGAGCGGCTGCGTGGCGTAGAGATCGAGAAACGCGGTGAATCCCGCGAGGACGATCGGAAAGGTCCGGGGCCGGGTCATCACATTATTCTTGCCACGGTCCGGCGAAAGCCCGACACTACGTAACATCATGAAACCATCAAGCCTCGCCGTTGGCGTCTGCACGGTTGCCGCCGTTTCGCTCGCGATGGCTGCTGGCATCCGCGCCCAGCAACCCGCGTCGGTCCGTGCCTTCACCGGCGCCCGGCTGATCGACGGCACCGACCGCGCCCCGATCGCCAACGCCACCATTGTCGTTCGCGACGGCCGCGTTGTGGCGGCCGGTGCGGCGTCCGCCGTGACGGTGCCGGCGGGGGCCGAGCGCGTCGCCCTCGCGGGCAAGACCGTGATCCCGGGGTTGATCAACGCCCACGGACACGTCAACACACCCGACCGCGACCTCAAGACGTACGCGGCCTACGGGGTGACGACGGTGTTCAGCCTGGGCGGCGAAACGGCGCCGCATTTTGCCGCGCGAGACAGCCAGAGCACGCCGTCGCTGAACCGCGCGCGTATCTTCGTCGGCGGGCCCGTCCTGGCACCTACCTCGCCGGCCGACGCGCGCGAACAGGTGGCCAAGGTGCAGGCGATGAAAGCGGACCTCGTGAAGATCCGCGTCGACGACAATCTCGGTACGACCGCCAAGATGACGCCCGACGTGTACCGGGCGGTGATAGACGAGGCGCACAAGCGCGGGTTGCGCGTGGCCGCGCATCTCTTCTATCTGCAGGACGCCAAGGGCCTGCTCGACGCCGGCGCCGACTTCATCGCGCACAGCGTGCGCGACGCCGACATCAGCCCCGAGGTCATCGCCCTGCTCAAGGCGCGCGGCATCTGCGTCTGCCCGACGCTGATGCGCGAGGTGTCGACGTTTGTCTACGAATCCACGCCAGACTTTTTCGCCGATCCGTTCTTCCTGAAGCACGCCGATATGCAGCAGGTGAATCAGCTGAAAGAGCCCGCGCGCCAGGAGGCCGTGCGGAAGAGCACGAGCGCGCAGCGCTACAAGGCCGCGCTCCAGGTCGCAAACCGCAACATGAAGAAGCTGTCCGACAGCGGCGTGACGATTGCCATGGGGACCGACACGGGACCGGCCGGCCGGTTCCAGGGCTTCTTCGAGCTGCAGGAGCTGGAGTTGATGGCGAAAGCGGGCCTGACGCCGAAGCAAGTGCTGCAGTCGGCCACGCGCGACGCGGCGCGCTGCTGGAGGGTCGACAAAGACCTCGGCACGCTCGAGGCGGGTAAATGGGCCGACTTCGTCGTGCTCGACGCCGACCCGCTCGTGGACATCGCGAACACGAAGAAGATCAGCGCCGTCTACATCGCGGGTAATCAAGTTCCGCGATGATGGAATTGGATAATCGGGTAATTGGGTAATCGGGTAACGGCGCCACAATCGTGTACGGACCGAGTTGTGTGCCGGGAGCCAACGCCATCGCCATCGCCGGAAATTGTAGCCGACGCCGCGCGTTCGGTGGGGTCTGAGATGAAGCGGGCCGATGACGTGGGAATTGACTATCGACTAACGACTAACGACTATTCGCCGCCTCCGACGCCCTGAACCCATTGGTGCGATGCGAGGCGTCACAGAAGGGCTTCTTCGCCGAGCCCCCGCAGCGGCACAGCACGAACGGCCGCTTCGTGATCTCGTACTGATTACCATTCCAATCCACCACCGTCACATCGTCGCCTTCGACGCGCAGCGGGCCGTTCTCTCTCACCGTGATAATCGCCACAGCATGCCCCGGTCTTCTGAACTCTCAAATCTGAACTCTGAATCTGAACTCTGAAGTCTGAACTCTGATATTCCAAGCGTCCTATGACATCCGCTGCATGGCCGCGAGAAAATCGGCGTTCGACGCCGTCTTGCGCATCTTGTCGAGCAGCAGCTCCATGGCTTCGACCGCCGACAGCGGGTTGAGCACTTTGCGCAACACCCAGATGCGATTGAGATCGTCGCGTGGGATGAGGAGCTCTTCCTTCCGCGTGCCGCTCTTGAGAATGTCGATGGCCGGAAACACGCGCTTGTCCACCAGCTTGCGGTCGAGGTGGATTTCCATGTTGCCGGTGCCCTTGAACTCTTCGAAGATGATGTCGTCCATCCTCGAGCCGGTGTCGACGAGCGCGGTCGACATGATGGTCAGCGACCCGCCCTCCTCGATGTTTCTCGCGGCGCCGAAGAACCGCTTCGGCTTCTGCAGGGCGTTCGAATCGAGGCCGCCGGACAGCACCTTGCCCGACGCGGGAATCACCGTGTTGTAGGCGCGCGCCAGACGCGTGATCGAATCGAGGAGGATGAGCACGTCCTTCTTGTGTTCGACCAGGCGCTTGGCCTTTTCGATGACCATCTCGGCCACCTGCACGTGCCGCTGCGCCGGTTCGTCGAACGTGGACGAGATGACCTCGCCGTCCACCGATCGCTGCATGTCGGTCACTTCTTCCGGCCGCTCGTCGATCAGCAGCACGATGAGATAGACCTCGGGGTGATTGACCGCCACCGACTGCGCGATGCACTGGAGGAGCATCGTCTTGCCGGTCCGGGGCGGAGCGACGATCAGCCCGCGCTGGCCCTTGCCGATAGGTGTGAGGAGATCCATCACCCGGGCGGACAAATTGTCTCCGGTCGTCTCCAGCGTGAACCGTTCCTGGGGATAGAGGGGCGTGAGGTTTTCGAAGAAGAGCTTCTCGCGCGCGCGATCGGGCGCCTCGAAGTTGACGGCCTCGACCTTGATGAGCGCAAAGTAGCGCTCGCCTTCCTTTGGCGAACGAATCTGGCCCGACACGGTGTCGCCGGTCTGCAGATCGAACTTGCGAATCTGCGACGGCGAGATGTAGATGTCGTCGGGGCCCGGCAGGTAGTTGTAATCGGGTGCGCGAAGAAATCCGAAACCGTCCGGCAGCACTTCGAGCACGCCCTCCGAGAAGATGAAGCCGCTCTGCTCGGTCTGGGCTTTCAGGATCTGAAAAATCAGATCCTGCTTACGCATGCCCGTGGCGCCCGCCACATTCAAGTCCTTGGCGATCTGGGTGAGCTTCTGAATGCTCATGTCCTTCAGATCGCTGATGTTCAACCCCGTCGGGCGCGGGGGCGCCGCCGGGGCCGGAGCCTGTCCGGAGGCGGCTTCGGCCGGCGCCGCGGACGAGGCAGGGGCGGACGAGGCAGGGGCGGACGCAGCAGGGGCGGACGCGGCAGGGGCGGACGCGGCAGGGGCGGACGCGCCAGGTTCGGGCGGCGACCCGTTGGCGGTGCCCGCCGGCGCCTGACGTCTTCGATGGTTCCTCAAGGACTTTACCTCGTGACGAGATGGCTGCCGGCGCGCCTGGCCACGAACTCGAGTATCCGGCGGCTGCCCTCGCGTAACTGCTCCATGGAGGTCGCGTACGACAGGCGGACGAAGCCCGGGGCGTCGAACGCCTCGCCCGGCGTCACGGCAACGCGCGATTCGTCAAGGAGCGCCTGCGCGAATTCGGCCGACGTGCTGAAGCCGCCGTCGGCCATGGCACGAGTGACGTCCGGGAACAAATAAAACGCGCCCGCGGGCCTGAGGCACCGAATGCGCGGCTCGGCGGTCAGCCACTGGTGTAGGTTGTCGCGCCGCGTCCGGTACTCAGCGAGCATGGCCACGAGCGGCGCCTGCGAGCCGCTGAGCGCCGCGAGCGCGCCCTTCTGCGCGATCGAGTTGACATTCGACGTGGCGTGGCTCTGAAGCGCGCTTTCGGCAGCCACGACCGCCGCCGGCGCGATCGTCCAGCCGCATCGCCAGCCTGTCATCGCGTAGGCTTTCGAAGCCGAGCCGCAAATCACGGCACGATCGCGGCAGTACTTGTGCAACACACCGGGCAGGTTGTGGGGCGCCGGATCGTAGATCAATTTCTCGTAGCACAGATCCAGCACGACCCAGATACCGCGGCGGGCCGCCTCCTGCGCGATGGACGCGAGCTCGTCTTCGGCGATGAGGGCCCCGGTCGGGTTGCACGGCGAATTGATGATGATGCCTCGCGTCCTCGACGTGACCGCGTCGAGAATCGTGCGCGCCCTGATGGCAAAGCCGGCAGGGCCGTCAGCGGCCAACGTGCGGACGATGACCGGCGTCGCCTCGGCGAGCTTCACCTGCTCGGAGAGCGTCGGCCAGTAGGGCGCGTGCGTGATGACCTCATCGCCGGCCGAAAAGAGCGCCAGGGCCGTATTGAACAGCGCTTGCTTGCCACCGGCACTGAAGATGACTTCCGATTCCTGGTACTCGACGCCGTAGTCGATCCGGTAGCGCTCGCACAACGCCCGGCGCAGCTCGGAAATGCCCGGCACCGGGGTGTACTTGCTGAAGTCCTCGTCGATCGCCCGGTGCGCGGCCAGCTTGGCGGAGTCGAGCGTTGCGAAGTCGGGTTCGCCAGTGCCAAAGTCGATCACGTCGACGCCTTCGCGGCGCAGCCGATCAACCGTCGCGGTGACCTTCATCGTCGGAGACGCAGCAATGCGTGACGTTCGTTCGGCGAGTTTCATCTATTCGGCTCTCAGCTGTCAGCGCTCAGCCTTACGACTTCACCGCGAGTTTCCGGCGCAGCCGCTCTTCGACGAGCGCCGGCACCAGGCCGTCCACTTTGCCGCCCAGCGAGAAGACCTCTTTGATCAGGCGCGAGCTGATGTAGGTGTACTGCTCGGCCGGCATCATGAAGACGGTCTCGATCCTACCATTGAGGCGCCGGTTCATCAGCGCCATCTGGAATTCGTACTCGAAGTCGGACACCGCGCGCAAGCCGCGCACGATCACCTGGGCCTTGCGCCGCTCGACGTAGTCCACGAGCAATCCGTCGAACGTGTCCATCTCGACCCGCGGCTCGGACCGGAAGACCTCGCGCAGGATGTCGAGTCGTTCGGAAGTGGAAAACAAGGGCGCCTTCTCGGCGTTCACCAGAAGGGCGACGATGATGCGGTCGAAAATCCGCAATCCGCGCGAAATGATGTCGACGTGTCCGTTGGTGAGCGGATCGAACGAGCCAGGAAACACAGCGAGGGTGGACATAGGACAGGAAGTTAGAAGTCAGAAGTCAGAAGTTAGAAGTTAGAAGGACCTAACGGTTACTTCGCCGGCAATTCCCCAACCTGGTAGAACGTCAGTTCCGAGTCGCCCGATGCGATCTGTCGCACGCGTATGAGTCGTCCCGACGATTCGGGCGGCGTCTCCTTGCGACGATGCTCGAGCACGAGCACGCCGCCGGGCGCCATGACCGCGTCGGCGCCGGCAAGCGTCTCGGCCGGAGCCGCGTCGTACGGTGGATCGAACACGACGATATCGAACGGCACGAACCCGGGAGTGGCGGCGAGCGCGTGGAGTGCTCGCGCAACGGACCCGCCGACGACAGTATAGCCCGTCTGAACGCCGCAATGCGCCAGGTTGGCCTCGACGAGCGCCCTGGCCCGCCGATCGGCTTCGATGAACACCACCTCGCGGGCGCCCCGGCTGATCGCCTCGATGCCGATGGCGCCCGTGCCGGCGAATCCGTCCAGCACCCGCGCGCCAGCCAGGCGCGGCGCCAGCACGTTGAACAGCGTCTCCCGCACCTTGTCGGAAGTCGGCCGCAGGCCGTCCCATGTGGGCGCTTTTAGACGGCGGCCTTTCAAAGAGCCGGCTATGATACGCATCGCTGTATCGGGTAATCGAGTAATTGGGTAATCGGGTAATTGATTGCTCGATCTACTCCAACTACTCGATGGCCAAAATTACCCGATTACCCAATTATCCAATTACCCAATCTCTATGAGCCTGAACCTGGCTTCCCAGTTCTCGATCAGTTGCCTGGTGGCGGCAGGCGTCGGAGCGACGTCGCTCATATAGGCCGCCGCCTCCCGCTGCGCGAGCTCCAGAAGCTCGCGGTCGCGCAAGAGGTCGATGGTCCGGAACGTGGGGACGCCCGCCTGGCGCGTCCCGAAGAAATCGCCGGGGCCGCGCAGCAGCAGATCGCGCTCGGCAATCTCGAATCCGTCGGTCGTATCGGTCATGGCGCGGAGCCGGCCGCGCGCGTCCTCGGAGAGCGGCGACTGGTACAGCAGGCAACAGTGCGACTGGTGCACACCCCGTCCGACGCGTCCTCGAAGCTGATGAAGCTGTGACAGGCCGAAACGCTCCGCGTGTTCGACCACCATGACGCTGGCGTTCGCCACGTCGACGCCGACTTCGACCACCGTCGTGGCCACCAGGACGTCGAGCTCGCCTTCGGCGAACGCCTTCATCACGTGGTCCTTGCCGCCCGGCTTCATGCGCCCATGCAGCAGGCCCACGCGATAGGCAGGAAAGACCTCGTGCGCCAGATGGTCCGCCATTTCCGTGGCGGCCTTCAAATCGATCTTGTCCGACTCCTCGACCAGCGGGTAGATGACGTACGCCTGCCTCCCCAGGTCGAGCTGCGCCTTGACGAACGCGTAGATGTCGTCGCGTCTCGACTCGGGCTTCGCGATCGTGTGGACCGGCAGCCGGCCCGGCGGGAGATCGCGGATCACCGACACATCGAGATCGCCGTAGAGCGTCAGCGCGAGCGTGCGAGGAATGGGCGTGGCGGTCATCACGAGCACATCCGGATGCAGGCCCTTCTCGCGGAGCGTCGCCCGTTGAATGACGCCAAACCGGTGCTGCTCGTCGATCACCACGAGGCCGAGCCGACTGAACCGGACGTCACCCTCGACGAGTGCGTGTGTCCCGACAACGAGATGGAGGGCGCCAGACGCAATCTCGGCCAGCTGCTCGCGGCGCGCAGCCGTGCCGGTCGCGCCCGTCAAGAGCGCGACGCGAAACCGCGAGGGTTGCAACAAGCGGGCGATGTTCGCGAAATGCTGTTCGGCCAGAATCTCGGTCGGCGCCATGAACGCGACCTGCAGGCCGTTCTCCATGGCGACCAGAGCCGCCAGGAGCGCGACGATCGTCTTGCCGGCGCCGACGTCGCCCTGAAGCAACCGGTTCATGGGGGAGGAACGCTGCAGGTCGTCGACGATTTCCTTGAGCGCCTGGCGCTGGCCGGCGGTCAGCCTGAACGGCAGCACGGCGCGCGCCGACTCGCGGATGCGGTCGTCCACGTGAATCGCCCCCGGCTTGTGGTCGGCCTCGGCCGAGAGGCGCCGGGCCAGCACGCCGGTCTGGAAGAGAAAGGCCTCTTCGAAAATCAGCCGTTGCTGCGCCGGCGTGGCAAACCGGTTGAGCACGTCGATCGACGCCTCGACCGGCGGGAAATGCGTGGCGAGAAGCGCCGCGCGCCGGGCTGGCAGGCCGAGTCGCAGCCGCAGCGCGTCGGGCAGCTGTTCGGGTAAATCGGCGGGAAGCCGATCGAGTGCGTCGTGCACGAGTCGCCGCTGCATCTTCGGCGTGACCACTCCGGTCTTCTCGTACACCGGCACGATGCGCCCGGTGTGAATCGTCTCAGCGTCTTCCTCGTCCAGGATTTCGTACTGAGGATTGGTGAGCTGGAGGCTGCCCCCGCCCCGCATCTCGGACTGCCCGAAGAGCACCACGTGCTGGCCCCTGGCAAAGACGTCCTTCAAGAAGGGCTGATTGAGCCACGTGGCGCGGAGCGCGCCGCTCGCGTCACCGACGAGCGCCTCGAAAATCTTGAAGCCCGGCCGGCGGGTGGACCGCAGCCCACAGCTCAGCACCTTGCCCGTGATCGAGATCGTCGTACCGGGCTTGATCGACGCGATAGGTTGAAGACGGCTGCGATCCTCGTACCGGATCGGAAACCGATACAGCAGATCCTCGACCGTGACGAGACCCGCGTTCGCGAGGTCCGCCGCCCGCCGCGGGCCGACGCCCTTCAAATACTGAAGCGGCGTCGAGAGCGCGTCATCTGGCATGGACGGAGACACGAAATATGGACAGACGTAATCAATTAAGAATTAGGAAGCAAGAATTAAGAATTCTCGCTTCTTAATTTCTTAATTCTTCATTACAGGTTACTGAACGATCACCGCTCGCCCTGCTTCGACCTGCAGCTCCCTGATGCCCGCAGGCAGCGGGAGCGGATCATCCAGGTCGATACCGGCTGGATGCTCCCTCGAGCGCGAGTAGTAGGTGACGATCTGCTGCAGGAGAATCTTCGGGATGGGCACACCGGCGACGTCAGCCGACTCGAGGTCGAAGCGCGCGAGACCGCTCGTCGCGTGCAGCATCCCGGTGGCTTTCACCATCAGACGCCCGCGCAGAAACCTCACCGGGTCGAGCAGGCTGGTGGCACTGCTCCCCTGTCTCACGCGATCGAGATCGACGACGGCACGACCGACAACCCGGCTGTCGCCGAGCATGCTGACGCTCGGGTCGATCACGCCCACCGGCAGGTCGGGCGCCGCCTCGAATGCGAGGTAGGCGTTCACTTCCTGCTCCGTGACGCTTGTGGTGAAGGCCTGCCGAGACACCGTCGTGCCGCGCTCGGTGATGGCCGCGATTTTCTGCTTCAGCTGATCGGCATCCCGGCGAAGCGGCGCCTGGCCGGCAGCCGCCAGCGAGAGGGCATGAGCGACGAGCAGCGCGACGAGGGTAGCCCGACGCATTCAACTATTCTAACTTCTAACTTCTCACTTCTTAGAAGTCGTTGCGGGGCCTGTTCGCCTGCGGGCGGTTCGCCTGGCGAGTGCGCATGACCAGCTCGACCTTGCGCCGCTCCATCTCCTGCTCGAAGATCCGGAAGCGGGCCTGTTGACGCAGATCCAGCACGTCGTCGAGGCGGTCCTGTGCCGTCTTGGCTTCGGCCGCGACGCTGGCCTCGAGGTCGCTCAGCATCTTCAACCGGTCCCTGACCATGGACTCGTCCAGCCGGCCATCGGCGGCCTGCAGAAGCCGCCGAAGCTGGCTGATGATCATCATCCGTTGATTCTCGCCGCGGCGCCGTACGGTTTGCAGCGCTCGCAGACGTGTCACGAACTGCGCGTACTGATCGTCCTTGAGCTGCAGCACGTCCTGCGCTTGCACGAGGACGTACGCGTCGAACATCTGCTGAATCTCGCCTGGCGACACTCCGGCCTCGGCCGGCGCGGCGCCTGGCGCCAGCGGCCCCAAGGGGCGCTGTGCCGCGCGCCCCCGCGCCTCAGGGCCCTGCGCTTCAAGCGACACCCCGAGCAACGCCAGCGTACACACGAGAGTGCCAGCAGCCACCGATCGACGCAGGGCAATTGTAATCACGGTGCTCTGTCCTTCTAACTACTCACTTCTCACTTCTCACTTCTCACTTCTAACTCTTGGTGAGCTCTTCGCTCAGAATCCGCCGTAACTCCCGCCGCTCATCCGCCGACATCTCCAAGACCACGCGATCGACCGACCATGAGCTCGTTGTCAGGCCCGCCCCCACGACGTCGTCCCAGTCGAGCTCGCCGGCGAGATCGGCCAGCAGGCTGAGCAACGGATCATCGTCGACGAGCCGAGCGACATCGACGCCGGAGTCCACGCCGCCGATCGACGCTGTCCCGGCCGGCGAGCCACCGCCGCCCATGTCCGACGGCGAGCGGATGCTGACGGCTGCCGCAGCGACCAGCGCGGCCAGCGCCGCTGCCGGCAGCAGGACGCGCCAGCTCCACAGACTCGACGCCCGTCCTAGCCCTAGCGCGGCCGAGCCACGCGGGCGCGTCGCCTCGGCTGCCACGGCATCATGAACCCGCATCGACAAATGATCCCAGAAGAGCGGCGACGGCTCGGGCACCTCGACGCCCGCCGCGACAGACATCACGGCGCGGAGCTCGGACAGCTCGGCGCGGCAGCGCGCGCACGAGGCGAGATGCGGCTCCGCGCTTTCGGGCCGGGTGCCCTCAGCTAGGTCGATGAGCTGCCCTTCGTTTAGATGCATGACTAGCGAACATCCTCGCCGATGAGTCTCTTCAGATTCTGCAGCGCGTGAAACACGTTCGCCTTGACGGCGCCAACCGAGCTCCCGACCGCATCGGCGATCTCCTGATGCGACATGTCGTGGTACATGCGGAGAATCAACGCGGCGCGCTGCTTCTCGGGCAATCGGGCCACGGCGGCGCGCACGCGAACGGCGCGCTCGCCGCGCAGCACATGCTCGCTCGGCGACTCGCTGCGCGTGTCGACGTGCTGCTCGTTCTCGATCGGTTCGGTCTGCGGCGCCTTCACGCTCACGCGGTTCAGACACACGTTCACACTGATGCGGTGCAGCCAGGTCGAGAGCGACGACTGGCCACGAAAATTCTTGAGCCCACGGTACGCGCGCAAGAAGACGTCCTGCGACAGGTCGCTCGCGTCCTCGTGGTTGCCCACGAAGCGATAGCAGAGCTGATACACCGCGCGCCGGTGCCGTTCGACGATGAGATCGAAGGCGCCGATGCGGCCCTCGAGGCACGCGGCCACGAGCTCGGGCTCCCCGAGCTCGTGAAGCCGGACCGACACCGCGTCAGCGGCTGCTGCCGGATTGGGCTGCACCACGGTCAAGCCCCAGTCTAGTTTCGTCGCACCGGGTGTCGTCCACGCGAGCGCTCGGGCCATGCCGCGGTCCACCTTCTGTGGGAGCCGGTTGAGGAACCGGCTTCACTCGGTTAGACCCGCCTGCCTCTCGAGAGGTTACATCGTGGGGTCGGAGTGGGGTCTGACCCCACTCCGACCCCACTCCGACCCCACTCTGACCCCCACAAGCTATACTCCGGCGCGATGGCGGTTTCGCGGCTAGGCCCGTTGCGCGAGCTGACGCTCGTGGCGCTGGGCTTCGCGGCGTTGACGGTCGTCCTGACCTACCCGCTGGCGCTCCAGCCCGGCAGCCTTGGCCGCACCGACAACGCCGATGGACAGTTCGCCATCTGGAACGTCGCCTGGGTGGCCCGGACCCTCATCGCCGATCCGCTGCACTTGCTCGACGCCAATATCTTCCACCCGCATCGCTGGACGCTCGCGTACTCGGAAGCCAACTTCGGCGCCGGGCTGGTGGCGGCCCCCGTGTACTGGCTGACGCGAAATCCGTATGCAGCGTTCAACGCGGCCCTGCTGTTGTCGTTCGTGGCCAGCGGAATCGGCACGTACTATCTCCTTCGCTACCTCGCGCACGACCGCCGGGCCGCTTGTATCGGGGCGATTGGCTTCGCGTTTTGTCCCTATCTGTTCGGCCACATCCCGCACATCCAGCTCCTGATGACCGCGGGCCTCCCGTTCACGCTGCTCGCGTTTCACCGTTTCGCCGACCAGCCGCGCGCGGGGCGCGCCGTCGCGCTCGGTCTCACGCTGACGCTTCAAACGCTGTTCTGCGCGTACTACGGCGTGTTCGCCGTTCTGATCGTCGGCTACGCCGTACTCTTCACCGCAACGTCTCGGCGACTGTGGCGCGAGGCCGCGTACTGGAAAGCGGTGCTCGCTGCGGCGGGCGTCGCGGTGGTCTCGGTTCTGCCGGTCGCCCTGCCCTATCTTCTCCTGCAGCGCGAATCGGGCTTTGCACGATCGCTCGACGCCGCGCGCGAGTACTCGGCCGGCTGGCGCATGTACTTGCTGTCCAACGCGTACCTGCACAGACCCA
>Ga0209343_10004084_pt1 | contig 18105 bp, 10 predicted proteins | sample RifCSPlowO2_02_FD_184026 | JGI IMG/M metagenome (GOLD analysis project Ga0209343, IMG submission 184026) | Groundwater microbial communities from Rifle, Colorado - Rifle CSP2_plank lowO2_0.2 (SPAdes) (version 2) | ecosystem: Environmental > Aquatic > Deep subsurface > Groundwater | place... | reverse complement strand
TTCAGCGGTCCGGAAGAAAGAAGATTTTAATTTTACATATGGCAAAGTACCCTATAAAAGATGAAGTAGATTTTTTAGTTGCCCAGGCGCAGGCAGAAACAGATATTGCTAAAGAAATCGTAGAAAGCATAAGAGGCAAAGGTGTCGATGATGACAAAAAATACTACGAGGAAAAACTTGCCTTAAAAATGCTTGAATTTTTTAAAGAAGAAGAAAAGATTATTTCTTTATACGTTGAAGCCAAGAAAAATTATCCTCTTCTTGCTGAACTTATGGAAAATAAAAGACCATATCTAAAGGAAATGCTAAAAGAAGCTAAAAAGCTTTATGAAAGAAATATATTAGGGAAATAGATATGATGGAAACGGAAGACACAAATAAAGGTATTGAGAACGATATTTTAGATAAACATTTGAATAATATCCGCGCTTTGCAAGTGCCAAGTGGTTTATTTTTGGCTTCAAGAAAGGATGTTTCTACCGGATACAATAAGGCCTGGTTGAGGGATAACTTCTATACTTGTCTGGCTTTTGAGGAAATAGAAGACTGGGAAACGGTCAAAAAAGTTTGGAAAGCCCTCCTGTCAATTTTTATAAAACACAAAGAAAAAATAAATTGGGCAATCAAAAATAAGCCTTACGAAACTTATCAATACATTCATGCCAGATACAATCCGGAAAATTTTGAAGAATTTTGGGAAGAATGGGGTAACAAGCAAAATGACGCCGTTGGAGCTATTCTTTTCAAAATAGGAGATTTGGAAAATAAAGGAGTAAAAATTATTGAGAGCCAAGAAGAAAAAGAAATCTTGCAAACTTTGATAGATTATTTAAATTCAATAGAATATTGGAACGATCCGGATAACGGAATCTGGGAAGAATATGAAGAGGTGCATGCTTCTTCGGTTGGTGCCTGTGTTGCCGGATTAAAATCAATCTCCAAAACAAATCTGGTCAAGGTACCACTCCATATAATAGAAAAAGGGGAAGAAACTTTAAAAAAACTCCTACCCAGAGAATCAAAAAACAAATTCGTAGACTTAGCAGAGCTTTCCCTCATATACCCTTTTGATGTCATTTCGGAAAAAGAAGGGCGTGAAATCGTTAGGAACATAGAATATCATCTGGAAAAAGACAGAGGTATTATTAGGTACAAAAATGACAGATATTATAATAAAAACGAAGATGGAGTGAGCGAAGAAGCCGAATGGTGTTTTGGCTTCCCTTGGCTTTCCATCATTTACAACAAATGGGCAAACACAATGCCTAGAACTTCCCCTCTGCCAACGGGACAGGAAGATAACACTAAGAAAGAATGGGATGAAATTAATGAAGACACAAAGAAGGCACAAGAATATTTACAAAAAAGTTTTAAAATAATCCACAAAGATCAAGTCCCCGAGCTTTATTACTCCGATTCCGATAAACCTAATGACAATACTCCGCTCGGCTGGGCAGAATCTCTCTTCATTGTCGCCCTTCTCAAAACGGGGAAGTAATGAATTATCCACAGTCAGCATTGACAAACTTGACAGGATTTTGAGAGGGTATATACTGATGTTTACTATTGAATGATTGTGTTATGGCTTGTCAATGGTCTGCTGTTTGTATTTTAGAAACAGCCATGTATTACAAGCAAATTTTCTGATTTGATTTATATAACAGATTAGTTAAAAAGAGGAAATCAAAAGTCCCCCAAGTATTTTGGGGCGTATTTTTGTGTTTGGAAAATTTTTATAATCGAGAAAGTGAAGAAATAATAACAGTATTATTTCTGAACAAATAAAATAACAATTTTAAATTATGATAACAAGTGCAATAAAAGAAGTGGGTGAAAGTAAAATATTGCCAAAGAAATACTTTAGCAAATTTAAAAAAGCTTTAGTTCCAATCCCAAACTTGGTTAAAGACCAGGTGGATTCTTTCAATTGGCTTGTTGAAAAAGGCATAAAGGAAATATTTGATGAATTTACCGTCATAAACGACAGCACCGGCAAAAAATTTAAGTTTGAATTTCTGGGCTTTGAATTGGAAAAACCTAAATATGACGAATACTATGCAAAAGAAAAGAAACTTTCCTACGAAGCCCCGCTCAAAGCAAAAGTCCGCTTAACCAACAAAACATTGGGTACAGAGAAGGAACAAGAGTTGTTTCTAACTGATTTTCCCATAATGACCCCTCATGGGACTTTCATAGTAAGTGGAATAGAGAGGGTTATCGTGCCACAGCTGGCAAGATCTTTCGGAGTATTTTTCACAAAACTTGAACTTAAGGGTAAGTCTCTTTTTGGAGTAAAAATAATACCGGCCCGCGGAGCATGGATTGAGATTGAAACAGACGCAGAAAAGACTATATACGTGCGTATCGACAGAAAAAGAAAATTTTCCGTCACTTCGCTACTGCGAGCCTTCGGAGCAGAAACCGACTCGGATATATTCGAGCTTTTCAAAGATAACAAGGATGCAAAAGAGTACTTGCAAAAATCTTTGGCCAAAGATCACGCTAAAACTGCCGACGAATCTTACATGGAAATATACAAAAGGCTCCGAGATGGTGATTTAGCAACGGCTGAAAATGCAAAAGAATTTTTCACAAATTTGTTTAGTTCCGAAAGGTACGACTTGCAGAAAGTAGGGAGATTTAGATTTAATTCCAGATTCAATCTATCAACGACCGGCAAAGGTTCTGACAGGAGAACTCTAAATCTTGGAGATTTGAGATTGGTTATAAACCATATCATATCCTTAAACAGTACTCCGGATGCGCTGGAAGACGATATAGACCACCTTGGTTCGAGGAGGGTCAGATATGTCGGAGAGCTTCTACAGCAAAAATTCAGGATAGGCATGGCTCAAATAAAAAGAAACATGCAAAACAGAATGTCTACGGTAGATACCGATATGACACTACCTGTCCAATTTATAATACCAAAACCTCTGCAAGCAAGGCTCAAAGAATTTTTTACGACCAACCAACTCTCTCAATTTATGGCCCAGGAAAACTCTTTAGCTGAAATTGAGCACTTGCGCACACTTTCTGCTTTGGGACCGGGAGGATTAAACAGAAGCCGCGCTGGTTTTGAAGTGCGCGACGTCCACCCATCACACTATGGCAGACTTTGTCCCATTCATACTCCCGAAGGACCAAACATAGGCCTCATTCTTCACTTGGCTCTTTATGCCCGCATCAACGAATTCGGTATGATAGAAACTCCATATGTAAAAGTTGATAAGAGTCACATAACAAATAAAATAGAGTACTTAAACGCCCTTGAAGAGGAGAAGTTTGTCATAGCTGATGCTGCCATTTTAACGGATGAAGATGGAAATATAATAGAAAAAATGGTTGAGGCTAGAATAAATAATAAACCAGGAATGATTTCTAAAGATAAAGTGGATTACGTTGATATTGCCACAAATCAAGCTTTTTCTATAGCCACTTCTCTTATACCATTTTTAAATCACAACGATGCCGGCAGAGCTCTTATGGGCTCTAACATGCAAAAACAAGCGATCCCTTGCGTTGAACCAGAGGCACCTTTTATAGCTACAGGCATAGAAGGTCCTGCTATGAAAGACACAGGAAGACTGGTCATTGCAACAAACGACGGAGTTGTTTCAAAAGTTGACGGGAATTCTATTGAAACAATAGACAGCAAAAGAAACAAAACTACATATAGACTTATAAATTTTGCAAAAACCAACGGGGCTACTTGTTTTCACCAAAGGCCAATCGTTAATATAGGAGACCGTGTCAAAAAAGGTGATTGCATAGGAGACACCCTCGGTTCTGTACAAGGAGAGATGGCCTTGGGCCAAAATGTTTTGATTGCCTTCCTTTCTTGGTCTGGAGCAAATTATGAGGACGCCATCATCCTTTCAGAAAGGCTGATAAAAGAAAATAAATTTACCACCATACATATAGATGAAGTAGTCGTGAATGTACGCGACACCAAACTCGGCCCGGAAATTACTACTTTTGATATACCAAACGTAGGAGAAGCTAAATTAAAAAATCTGGCCGAAGACGGGATTGTAAGAATCGGCGCCGAAGTAAATCCCGGAGATATTTTGGTTGGCAAAATTACACCAAAAGGAGAGAGTCAACTCACTCCCGAAGAAAGGCTGCTTCGTTCTCTTTTCGGAGAAAAAGCCAGAGACGTCAAAGATACTTCAAAAAGAGTGGAGGGAGGCAAGAAAGGAAGAATAATAAGTGTCCAAGTATTCTCAAGAGAAAAAGGCGACAAACTTGATTCGAGAGTTATAAAAAGAATTCACATAGAAATCGCCCAAATAAGAAACATCTCAGTCGGAGACAAATTGGCAGGTAGACACGGTAACAAAGGAGTAATTTCAAAAATATTGCCGGTTGAAGATATGCCTTATGCCGCTGACGGGACGCCTGTTGATATGATTCTTACACCACTTGGAGTACCTTCAAGAATGAACTTGGGACAGATACTCGAAATGCATTTGGGTCTTGCTGCTAAAACTTTAAATTATCAAGCTGTCGTACCTCCGTTTGCTGGAGCGACAGATAAGGAAATAAAAGAAGAATTGAAAAAAGCAGGTTGGAATGAAAATGGCAAGGTTCAGCTTTATGATGGAAGGACAGGAGAAGCATTTAAACAAGAGAGTGCTATCGGATACATGTACATCCTAAAACTCGATCATATGGTTGAAGATAAAATACATATGCGTTCTATCGGCCCTTACTCTCTCATAACCCAGCAACCTTTAGGTGGTAAAGCTCAGGGTGGAGGACAAAGATTTGGAGAAATGGAAGTTTGGGCGCTACTCGGCCATGGAGCAGCTTATACCCTAAGGGAAATGTTAACCATAAAATCGGATGACATAATAGGAAGAAGCGCTGCTTTCGATTCCATTGTGAAAGGAGAAAGGATAAAAGGAGAAAATCTGCCGGCAGCATTTAATGTTCTTATTAGCAATTTGAGAGGACTTTCTTTAAATATAGAACTCTTAAAAAGCGGAAATAAAAAATGAATAACAAAAATCCAAATTTAACGACAGATTTTGACATAATAAAGCTCTCGCTTGCTTCTCCTGAAGCGATTAAAAATTGGTCACATGGAGAAGTTACCAAGTCAGAAACAATAAATTACCGCACTCAAAGGAGCGAGCGCCATGGTCTTTTTGACGAAAAGATATTCGGTCCTGACAAGGATTATGAATGTTATTGTGGTAAATACAAAGGTATAAGATATAAAGGAATAGTCTGCGAAAAGTGTGGCGTCGAAATAACACGCTCAATAGTCAGAAGAGAAAGAATGGGGCACATAGATCTTTCCGCACCGGTATCCCATATCTGGTTTCTTAAAAGCATGCCTTCCCGCATCGCTCTTCTCTTGGGTACCACTTCCACAGATGTAGAAAAGGTTATTTATTTTGCCGGCTATATCGTTACAAAAGTTTCTAATGAGGAAAAGCAGTCAATACTAAGGGATTTGGATGCCGAGTTCAAAACAAGAATAAAGAGCTTAACCGATGAAAAAGAAAAGACCGAGTTAAAAGAAAAGCTTCTTTCAAGAAAAAAAGAGATTGAAGAAATAGTGGAAGGTAAAGTGATAGATGAAATCGCCCATCACAATTATTCCATGAAATACGGAACTTTCTTTGAGGCTGAAATAGGAGCCGATGCTATTTACAATATATTTAAAACGATAGATTTGAATAAATTAGAAGAAAAGATTTTAAAGGAGCTTGAAAGCTCAAAATCCATTGAATCAATTAAAATCGTAAAAAGATTGTCGCTGGTCCAATCAATGATAAGGTCAGGTACCAGACCGGAATGGATGTTTCTGACTAGGATCCCTGTTATACCTCCTGCTATGAGACCTATGGTGCCACTCGATGGGGGTAGATATGCTACCTCCGATGTCAACGACCTTTACAGAAGAGTGATAAACAGAAATAATAGGTTAAAAAAATTAAAAGAGATAAGCGCACCGGATGTAATTTTAAGAAACGAAAAAAGAATTCTTCAGGAGGCAGTAGACGCTCTTATTGACAACTCAATCAGACATAACAATAGTCAACAAGTCACTTCCCAAGCAAATAAATCCAGAGAACTTAAATCTTTGGCTGACAACCTAAAAGGGAAAAGAGGACTTTTCCGCCAAAATCTTTTGGGAAAAAGAGTTGATTATTCGGGGAGATCGGTTATCGTCGTCGGCCCGGAACTGAAGCTTGATCAATGCGGATTGCCCAAGCATATGGCGCTTGAACTTTTTAAACCTTTTGTAATATCCAAACTTCTAAAGCAAGAGCTTGCTTATAATGTCCGAGGAGCAAGCCGATTAATTGACGACAAAATACCGGAAGTATGGGCGATTTTGGAAGAAGTAATAAAGAACAGATACGTTCTTCTAAATAGAGCCCCTACTCTGCACAGACTCGGCATTCAGGCATTTAAACCGATTCTTATCGAAGGAAATGCTATCCAAGTACATCCACTAGTCTGCAACGCTTTTAATGCAGATTTTGACGGTGACCAGATGGCTGTCCATGTGCCGCTTTCTCCCGAAGCTCAACTTGAGGCCAAGGAAATTATGGCATCTGATAAAAATATATTGAAGCCAGGATCGGGAGACCCTACCATATCAAACAAACCTCTTGATATAATACTTGGTTGTTATTGGATGACTAAAGAAGTGAGCGGAGAGAAGGGTGAAGGAATGGTATTTTCAACTCCAAATAAAGCAGTTACTGCTCGCGACTTCGACATAATTGATTATAGAGCAAAAATAAAAGTGCTGGGAACTGACTCTCTTAGGTATGCCAAATATAATAATCAATTATTTGAAACTACTGTCGGCCGACTTTTGTTTAATTCCGTATTGCCGAGCGATTATCCATTCGTTAATACAGAAATAGATAGGAAAAAACTTGCTCTTATGGTTGATGATTTGATTACTCGTTATGGTATGGGGTCTATTCCTCCCATAATGGATAAAATAAAAGAGTTCGGTTTTCGTTATGCAACAATATCCGGAATCACTTGGAGCATTGAGGACGTGGTAGTGCCAAAAAATAAATATGAAATTATAAACAAGGCTAAAACTAAAGTATCCTTAATTCAAGATCAGTACGATTCTGGACTTCTCTCTTATAACGAAAAAAGAACCAAAAACATTGAGATATGGACAGCGACCAAGGACGAGATAGAAAAATCAATGCAGGAGTCTATGGATAAAACCGGTTCTGTTTATGACCTTGTTAAATCTGGAGCCAGAGGTTCAATGGGCCAGCTGACTCAAATGGCCGGTATGAAAGGGCTTATTGTAAATACTGCCGGAGAGACTATTGATTTTCCTATAATTTCTTCAAATAAAGAGGGTTTATCACCGATTGAGTATTTTATAACTACTCATGGCGCCAGAAAGGGTATGGCCGACACCGCCTTAAATACTGCTAAAGCCGGATATCTAACCAGAAAACTTTTTGATGTTGCTCAGGATTGCCTCATAACAGAAGAAGATTGCGGAAGTCGTGATGGAATAATGTTAAACAAAATAACTTCTTCCGGCATTGAAGTATCTATTGCTAAAATAGCCAAGGGTAGATTTTTGGCAGAAGATGTAAAGGATAAAGATGGAAATGTATTATTCAAAAGAAATCATTTTCTTTCCAGAGATGATGCGGCAAAAATAGAAGCAGCTGGTATTTCAAACTTTTTGGTTAGATCACCGCTCACATGTAAAGTTTTAAATGGTATTTGTATTCATTGTTATGGGGTAGATCTTGGAAAAAATAAAATCATAGGGCTTGGAGAAGCTGTTGGTACAGTAGCCGCTCAGGCTATCGGAGAACCGGGAACCCAACTTACCATGCGCACCTTCCACGCAGGAGGAGCCGCTCAAGTCGGCGGAGACATCACTTCCGGACTTCCTCGAGTGGAAGAAGTCTTTGAAAACAGATTGCCTAAAAATCCTGCCATAGTTTCAAGAGTAAATGGTATGGTAAGCGAAATAAAAACTGACGGTAAAGACAAGATAATATTTATCTTGCCGGACGAGACCGAGAAGACAAAAACAAAGGCCAATACGGAACACCTTGTAAACTATCGAAGAGTTGTCTTAATCAAAATCGGAGATAAAGTAAACAAAGGAGATTTACTGACCGACGGTTCTGCCAATTTGGATGAATTATTCAAGTATGCAGGCAAAGAAAAAACTCAAAATTATATCATCCATGAAATTACAAAAATATACGAGCTCCAAGGAGAACCGGTATCTCACAAGCATATTGAAGTCATAATAAAACAGATGTTTTCTAGAAGAAAAATAAAAGATCCTGGAGAAACAAAGTTTTCTCAAGGAGATATCATTCCTCAAGGTGATCTTGCTTTGGAAAATGAGGCTCAAAAAGTTGCGGACAAAGAAGAGGCCAAGGCCGAACCTTTGCTTCTGGGAATTACTGAAGTTTCTCTTTCAAGAAAGAGTTTCCTTTCATCTGCTTCGTTCCAGCACACTACTAGGATGCTCATCCAAAATTCTTTGCGTGGCATCAAAGATGAACTAAAAGGCCTCAAGGAAAATGTCATTATCGGCAGACTTATACCAGCTGGCACAGGATTTCCCGGTAGCGAAAAATATGACATGATCAAAGAACTCCAAAAAGAACTGGATAAAGAGAATTAAAAACATGTCTACGGATGTAGAACAGATAAAGGAACGTTTGGACATTGTAGATGTCATATCTTCATATTTGAAAGTAGAAAAAGCTGGCATAAATTTCAAGGCTAAATGTCCTTTCCATAATGAAAAAACCCCGTCATTTTTCATATCACCGACTAGACAGAGTTTTTATTGTTTCGGCTGCGGAGAGAAAGGAGATATTTTTTCTTTCGTCGAAAAGTTTGAAAATCTTGATTTTAAAGGAGCCTTAGAGACACTGGCTAAGAGAGCAGGAGTGGAATTAAAAAATTTCAAGAAAGAAGAGCGATCGGAAGAGAAAGATGAATTATTTAAAATTATGGAAGAAGCAACAAAAATTTACGAAAAACAATTGACAGAAAACAAGGCGGTCTTGAAATATTTAGAAAAGAGGGGACTGTCTTCGCCGTCAATTTCCAAATGGAGATTAGGGTTTGCCAAAGATGAATGGAGAAATCTTCATGATTACTTAATTGGAAAAGGATTTTCCAAGGAAAATTTGCTTTTGGCTGGACTCATAAAGAAAGCCCCAGAAGAAAATAGGCCTGCCTTGCAGGCAAGCAGATATTACGACACCTTTAGAAATAGGGTTATGTTTCCAATAAGTGACAGCGCTGGCAGAGTAATAGCATTTTCCGGCAGAGCTTTAAAGGAAGACGAAAAAACGCCAAAATATTTAAATTCTCCGGAAACAAAATTATTCTACAAATCTGAAGTGCTGTATGGGTTTAATATCGCTAAAAATTATATCCGCAAGCTTGATTATGCAGTTTTGGTAGAAGGGCAGATGGATCTTCTCTTGTCTCATCAAGCCAGTGTTTTTAATACCGTGGCTTCATCCGGGACAGCCTTAACTCAGCTTCATTTAAAGAAAATACAAAAACTTTCAAATAGAGTGATCATTGCCTATGATTCTGACTCTTCTGGAGAAAAAGCGGCAAGAAGGGCAGCTCTTATGACGATGTCTTTGGGGATGGAGGCAAAAATAACAATACTTCCAAAAGGAGAAGATCCGGCATCCGTCATACAGAATGAACCAGAGAACTGGAAGAAGGCTCTTCGGGAATCCGAGCATTTTGTAGATTTTGCTCTAAATAAGGCTGTGAAAGAAAATGAGGGAAGAAATCTAACAAAAGAAATTATAAAAAATGTCCTGCCATTGGTTTCTCTTATTAAAAGTGAGATGGAAAAGTCTCAATTTGTAAAAAAAATAGCTTTAAAAATAAGGGTTAAAGAAGAAGATGTTTGGAGTGACCTCAAAAAAATAGAACCTCTCCGAGAACCGGCAAATGACGGGAAAAAAGTGCAAGAATATTTCTCTAAGAAAGATTTAAAAACAGTGAGTTTGGAGCGTATAGTGGTTAGCATCATATTTTTAAATGAATCACAAAAAACTAAAAAAACAAACAACTTGAGTAAAAAATGGCGAGAAATTGTAGGTAATGATAAAGTAACAGAAATTTTAAATAGCTATGAAAAGGAGAGGGAGGCACTTATTTTTGAAGCCGAAAGATATAATGAGGAAGGAGATATAAATAAAATTTCAGAAGATATCTTAAGGCGAATTGAACTGGAAAATTTGAAGACCGAGCTTCAACAAACCACAATTATTTTTGACGAAAAAAATCTTTCAAAAGAAAAAGAAAAGAAAGTAAAATCAGATATTGATAAAATACAAAATCGTATTAAAGAACTTAATAATTAATTATCAAAAAATGGCCAAAAAAACTAAAAAAACAAAACGAGGCAAATCAAGGAAGACCAAGAAATCAAAATTCTTACCAAAAAAGAAAAATTCCAAGAAATCAAAAAAAATCAAGCCAAAAATAAAGAGTACAAAAAAACTTTCATCAGAAATAGATGCAAAAAAAGTAGAATTAATCGCTAAAGGCAAAAATCGCGGTTTTATTACCTATGATGAAATCCTCAAGGAATTTCCAACTATTGAAAATAATCTAACCTTACTAGAAGAAGTATATGAAGAATGTGCCACCGCTAGTATAGACATCCTTGAAGGCGGTAAACTCTTGGATGAGACTTCTTTAAAAAATAAAGAGAGTCTTAAAGGTGAGGCTTCATATGATTCTATTCAAATGTATCTTAAAGAAATAGGTCAACATTCTCTTATTTCCGGCGCTCAAGAAAAGGAGTTGGCCAAAAGAATAATAGCCGGAGATGCAGAAGCAAAAAATATTTTAGCCAAAGCCAACCTTCGTTTGGTTGTTTCTATTGCTAAAAAATATGTCGGCCGAAGTTCGGACCTTACTCTACTTGATCTTATTCAGGAGGGAAATCTCGGCTTATTTAAAGCTGTTGATAAATTTGACCATACCAAAGGCTATAAGTTCTCCACCTACGCCACCTGGTGGATCAGGCAAGCCATTACTAGGGCTTTGGCAGACCAAAGCCGCACCATAAGAGTGCCCGTGCATATGGTTGAGACTATCGCCAAATACAAGCAAGTGGTCAGGAGACTTTCTCAAGATTTGGGCAGAGATCCGCTTCCGGAAGAAATCGCGGTAGAAATGGGCTTAGAGCCGGAAAAAATTTATATGATTGAAAAAATTGACCAAGGCACCATCTCCCTTGAATCTCCGGTGGGGGATGATGACGATAGCAAGTCAACCTTGAACGACTTCCTGGCTGATGAAAAAATAGCTGCCCCGGACCAAGATTCAAACCGACGTATTATTCGCGACCAACTCCAAGAAATACTTGCTGACTTACCGCCTAAAGAAAAGAAAATAATTGAGATGAGAAACGGCCTGATTGACGGCGTCTACCACACTTTGGAAGATGTGGGCAAGGAGTTTGGTGTCACTCGCGAGCGTATTCGCCAAATTGAAGCTAAGGCACTGGAAAAAATGCGCCAACACGACAAAATCAAACGCCTCCAGCATTTCTTTTAGAATTCCTCCCAAAAATTGTGATAATATGGGCAGATGGTTACCAAGGAATTCAAAAAGGAATATTCCAAACTAAATCCTAAGCAAAAAGAAGCGGTAGATACCATCGAAGGACCAGTCATGGTAATAGCCGGACCCGGCACCGGCAAAACGACCGTTTTAACTTTGCGCATTGCAAATATTTTGCGCTTGACAGACACACCGGCATCGGGAATTTTAGCTCTCACTTTTACGGAAGCCGGAGCGAAAACAATGCGAAAGAAGCTTCAGGAGATAATTGGAGATTTGGCACTGGAGGTTCCCATACATACTTTTCATGGTTTTGCCGCATCGATAATCGCCGAATTTCAAGATCATTTTCCTCATCTTTCTCGGTCCAAACAAATCACCGATGTTGAATCGGAGACTATTTTGCGTGACATCTTAAATCAGAAAAAATTTCGTAAGCTTCGTCCTATGGGCGATCCAGATTTTTATATTGCAAAAATCATTGGGACAATAAGTGACTCTAAACAAGAAGCTTGGACACCAAAGAAGCTTTCAGATTTTGCTAGTGATGAGATTGAAAAAATAAAAAAAGATGAAAGTTCAATATCGACCCGTGGCAAAAGCAAAGGAGAACTTAAAGCGGAAGCCTTGAAACGTATTGAAAAGTGCGAGCGAACCATTATTTTTGCAGAGATCTATGAAGAATACGAAAAGAAAAAGAAAAATGAAAGAAAAATAGATTTTGACGACCTGATTTTTGAATTACTCAAAACCTTGCGTGAAGACAAGCTACTTTTGCAGAGCCTTCAGGAAAAATTCCTTTATATACTTCTTGACGAGCATCAAGATACCAACGATGCTCAAAATCTGATTGTTCGTTCTATTGCAGATTTTTTTGATACTCCAAATTTATTCGTGGTGGGAGATGAGAAACAAGCCATTTATCGCTTTCAAGGCGCTTCTGTAGAGAATTTCTTGAGCTTTCAAAAAATATGGGGAAGTATGAAAGTAATTCCACTTGCATATAACTACAGATCCCATCAGCATATTTTAGACGCTTCTTTCAACATGATTGATAAAAATTATGGAGAGAAAGAACATAAAAATCTACGCATAAAACTTAAATCTAGTGCAAAAGAAAAAGCCAGATTATTGGATTTGATTATCGCGGGAAGCCCGGAAACCGAAGAGACATACCTCCTTGAAACTATTCGTAAGCTGTTAAAAAATGATAACAAAAGCACAATCGCCATAATAGTCCGCAAAAACAGTGAAGTGGTAAAAATATTTTCTCTACTTGAAGGATCTGGTATTTCGGCCTCGGCTGAGAGAGGGGCAAATATATTTTCGCATCCGATTGGGACACTTTACTTCTCACTTTTGGAATTTTTGAGAAACCCCGGAAACGTTGAGGCTCTGGCTGAAACTTTCGGCGGAGGATTGTGGAATTTGAATTTTGCCAAACAAGTGAAATTTGTAAAATTTGTAAGAAGCGGAAATTTAGAAAAAATAGAAAAAGGAATTCCGGCACTTTCCAAATTGCAAAAAGAAATGAGTCGTAAGGGGAGCATAGAATTTCTTCATCTGGCGGCAGATTTGTCTGGATTCACAGATATAGTAATCAGAAATCCTCTTTCGGTAGAGATATGGCGTGGAATCATTGCTTTAGCAGAGGATTTGACTCAAACAGACAATATTGAAAATCCAAAGATCCTCATTGAAAAACTGTTCGCCTATAAAAAGACTGCGGAGCGTAGAACTATCAAAATAAATACTGGTGGAACATCTTCCAAAATCACCATTATGACCGCTCACGGTTCCAAAGGGCTCGAATTTGACTACGTATTTTTGCCCTATGCCACCGAAGAATCATGGATTAGAAAAAATCACGGCTCAAATTTTGTCCTACCCAAAGAAAAAGAAGGTGATGATGATATTCGCGATGAAAGGCGTCTTTTTTATGTGGCTCTTACCCGCGCACGCAAACATGTTTCTATAAGTTTTCATAATAAAAACGGTCTCGGCCGCGAAGAGACTGCTCTTCGTTTTATAGACGAACTGGATAAAAAATTTATTTCCCAAATAAGACTTTCTGAAATATCAAAACCGAAAGTAATAAGAAATCAAACAAAAAGAAAGGAAGATTTCGAACAGATAGAATATACAAAACGTGTCTTGCTTGAAAACGGACTCTCGGTCACGGCCTTAAATCATTTCTTAGACTGCCCAAACAAATTTTTTTATAAAAGTATTTTGAAGCTACCTGAAGCTCCGAGCTCCAGTTCAGAAAAAGGCAGCGCTATGCATGAAGCATTGGCTCAAGTCTGGCGCAGTCAAGATAAAAAAGAAAAAACCATAACCAAAATAATAGAAAAGGCTGTTAAAAATTATTTAAAACATTCATTTTTGTCCATCTTTGAAAAAGAAACAGTACTTGAAGAACTTATTTCAAACGCCCCCAAAGTAGCTGCCTCATTAAAAGAGCATTTCTCTCAAGATGGCAAAGTGTATACGGAAAATTGGATAGAGATCCCTTTTTTAAAAGAAGTAAATCTCCATGGTAAATTGGATGCTTTACTTGAGCAAGAAAATAAAATTTTCGTTTATGATTACAAAACCAGAGAAGCAATGAGTCCAAATGCCATAAAAGGCGAGACTGCGGGAAGTGACGGCAATTATTTCCGCCAACTTGTATTTTACAAAATTCTTTTGGAAGGGAACAACCGCTTCAAAAACAAAATTATTGAACCGGCTCTGGTTTTTGTAAAGCCGGATAGCAAAGGCCGTTGCCCTATAATTTCTCTGCCGATAGGAAAATCGGATACGGAAAAAGTAAAATCAGAGGTATCATCGCTTCTGGAAAGCGTTTGGTCAGGAAAATTTCTTAGCCAAACTTGTGATGACAAAACTTGCCAGTATTGTGGATATAGAAAACTAGCTTTGCAAAAGTAAGTCGATAACTTGTTTTACTTGAGCGTAAGGTTGTGCGCCTATAATTTCATAATAACTGTTAGATTTGGTATCAATAATGATGCTGTAAGGAGTACCAGAAACACCGATTTCCTGACCATTTTTCATATCAAGATTTACTCTTTGGGCAAACTCCTCGCTATCCAGACAAACATTGAAGTCTTTTGATGAAAGCCCAATTTCAGTTGCAATGTTGGTCAACTCTTTTGGGTCAAGGCCGTTATTTGATGGAGTTACCTCGTAAATTTTATTGACATATTCCCAAAATTTACTATTACCTCCGAGACTTGCTGCACATTCAGTAGCCTCTGCTTCTTTGAAAGCTTTAGGATGAAGTTCTGCAATCGGGTAATGCCGATAAACCCAAGCTACTTTTTCATCCTTGCCGTATTGTTGCATAATAGAAAGCATTGTTGAATGGAACATCTTGCAAAATGGACATTCGGTATCGGAATATTCAACCACCAAAACCCTGGCCTTGGAACTACCCAAAATGTGGTCGTTCGCATCAATAGGACGTACAGTATCGGAAAGATTTTGCGAAGCCAATTGCTGTTTTTGGACAGGAGTCGGACTGTCTTTGGCAATCCTTCCATTTAAATAAATGCCACCAGCGATAAAGAGCCCGGCTAAAACGATTGATACAGGTAATGTTATTTTTTCAGACATGATATTTTATTAATTATAAGTACCTGGATTGTATCACAAACTCCCGTCAAAAAGGCAAGGTGTAGTTTAAAACAGAAGAAGTAGGGGGGGTTTCCCAATCTGAAGTATCAAGTTTCACTTCGTTTAAATTTGGACCTTCCTTAAAAATAAGTTTGCCCTCTTTAAGAGCATATTCATAAACATCTTTGGTAATACGGACATCTTCTAAACAATATTTTTTAACTTTGTCTACTTCTCCATTTTTCCACCATTTTATAGCATCAAGGCCGTTACCTCCTTTGGGCTTACCAAATGTACCTTCAGCTATTTGGTCGAGCTTCATTCTTCTACCAGCCGATTTGTGCATTTCCTTCAAAAGGTCTAGGCTTTTTATTTTGAGTAAATCGCCAGGATAATATTTATTGAGGAGGGGGATATCAAAATGATCACCATTGAAAGTGATAAACATGTCGGCATTTTCAAGTATTGGCCAAAGTTTGCCGAATTCTTCTTGGGTAAATGTGCTATATTTATCATTTTCATATTCATAAACGCCAACAATTGAAATGGATAGGTCAGCTGGATTGTTTGATCCGACATCTTGAAATATATTTGAGGTTTCAATATCAAAAACTATTTTTCGCATTAAACATTTTTAATAAAATTTATAATTTCATCAATATTTCCTTTTTTCTCTTCTCTGGTTTCAGTATTCCTCATAACAAAATTTTTACTCTTCAATTCTTCAGAGCCTATTGTCATCACAAAAGGAATATCTCTTTTGTCCAGCGATTTAAGCTGATCACCGAGTTTTTTACCAGAAATATCTACTGCCACATTTATACCGTTTTCTCTAAAAACTTCCGCCAATTTATACACTCCGCTTACTTCTGTATTTGGAGCAATACAAATGTAGATGTCAGTGGTAGAATTTATTTTGGGTAATAATTTGTGAGTTTCCAAAAAATCATGGATGGTCACATCTCCCATCCCAAATCCGATAGCTGGGACTGATTGGTTGGTAAAGGCGCCAACTAAATCATCATATCTGCCGCCACCAAAAATAGCTCGAGGATTTTCTTTATCAATATCAAATACTTCAAAAACCGTACCGGTATAATAATCAAATCCACGAGTTAAGGATGGAGTAAAAACCAAGTTTGAAATACCGCTTTCTCTAAGGGTTTCGATAATCTTATTTAAATCCTTGGCAGCCTGACTTTGGGTCATCATTGAAAGAAGTCCTTCTCCATAATAAAGATTTTCCAAAAGTTCTTCAGCCCTTTTTTCTCCAATCAAAGCTATCAGTGAATGCCTGAAGTCTCCACTAGACATCTTTTCTTTCTTATCTATCAGCCTATAAACAAACTGCCTTTTGTCCTCGGCTATATTTATTTTTTTGAAAACATCATCCAAAAGGGGACGGCTGCTTATTTTGATTTGGAAATCCTTTTCTTTGGCTCCAAATTTTTTCATCAAATCAGCCGCCATAGAAATAATTTCAATTTCTGCCAGAGAACTTGAAACTCCAAACAAATCCACATTGAGCTGCCAGTGTTCACGTAGACGGCCGCGCTGTGGCTTTTCATACCGAAAAAGATTTGGAATGGAATACCAACGTATAGGAGAAGGTAATTCTTGGATTTTACCTGCTATCATCCTAGCTAAAGTCGGAGTCATCTCTGGGCGCAAAGCCACTTCTCTACCACCTCGGTCAGTAAAAGAGTAAATCTGCTCTTTTACAATTTCTTCGCTGGTTTTTGATTTGTAAAGAGAAAGTGGTTCCAAAACCGAAGCGCCATATTCATCATAACCCCAAGATCGCGCTACTTTGCTCATCATCCCAAAGATATAATCCTGCACCGCTTGGTCCTGCGGATAAAAGTCTCGTACCCCCTTATAGCTTTCGGTGGATATTTTTTTGTCGCCAATCCCAAACATATTGTCCTGTATTATAAGAGATTTTCATAAAAATCACAATCTTGTGGACTATAGTTTTAATTTTACAAACAAACTAAATTATGGTAAATATTTTCTTCATGCAACCTAAGTATACCTCAAATTATCCATTCACTGAAATATCGGCAACAACGGCCATATGATCACTTACTCCATTAACAAGCTGCACATTTAATGCATTATATTTTGGCGTCGTAAAAAGTCCATCTACCATCATAGTTAACAATTCATTTGCATTTGTCTCTTTCTTTCCATGTCGATGAATGTTTATATCAATACTTGTTGTGTATTGTGCAGGAATATTGTCTTTATATTTTGTAGCGAGTAGTTGAAATGATTTGTACATGCGAGGCGCGTTAAAGTCTCCCGCTAAAACAAAATCGCCAAGCCCATCTAAAATTGAAATCATTTTATAAAAATCACGCAATTGATAATCGGCTGATACGCCTTTTGGTGTCCATGTGCCATGCGTTGTTGCAAATGTATAAACACTGCCATGTATTGCAACTTCGCACGACAACACCAAACTATTAATCATCGTGTGAATAGTATTTAAATCAGTAATAGATTTTTTAATATGCGGAATAGTATTTTCAGATCCAGCATAATATTGCTTCCTTATTTTTTGCATCGGTATTTTAGAGAAAATTGCAACACCAGCCAATCCAGGACTATTCGATACAAGATCATGCGCCATAGGTGAGTAAATACTCTCCATTTGTAATTCTTTTTCAAATATTGCAACATCGGTATCTATAACTTCTTACATGCAAATAACATCAGCGTTTTGTTTTTGCAAAAAAGGAATAACTTTGTCGAAGTGCTTATTGCCTTCGATGTTTATCGAGATGAACTTCATACTCCATTATATATTAGTAAAAATCCATAAACATATTGTCCTGTATTATAAGAGATTTTCATAAAAATCACAACCCAGTGGACCGTACAGGATTCGAACCT
>Ga0209343_10004081_pt1 | contig 18109 bp, 17 predicted proteins | sample RifCSPlowO2_02_FD_184026 | JGI IMG/M metagenome (GOLD analysis project Ga0209343, IMG submission 184026) | Groundwater microbial communities from Rifle, Colorado - Rifle CSP2_plank lowO2_0.2 (SPAdes) (version 2) | ecosystem: Environmental > Aquatic > Deep subsurface > Groundwater | place... | reverse complement strand
GGCAATCGCCGTGAGCGTCTGCAGGTAGCGCAACTGCATGGCCTGCGGGGCCTGCGCCAGTTTTTGCGCCGCCTCCAGCAGCTTGGCGGACGCCTGCAATTCGCCCTCGGCATGAATTATTTTGGCGCGCCGCTCGCGCTCGGCTTCGGCCTGCTTGGCAATGGCGCGCACCATGTTTTCGTTCAAGTCGACGTGCTTGATCTCCACGTTGGCGACCTTGATGCCCCAGGCGTCAGTCTGCACATCAAGCACCTGCTGCAGTGCCTGGTTGATCTTGTCGCGTTCGGCCAGCAACTGGTCAAGCTCGTGCTTGCCAAGGATGGCACGCAAGGTCGTCTGCGCCAGTTGCGACGTGGCCAGCATGTAATTTTCGACCTGGATGATCGCGAGCTGCGGATCCACCACGCGGGCGTAGACCACGGCGTTGACCTTGACCGACACATTGTCGCGCGTGATGACATCCTGCGGTGGCACGTCCATCACCACGGTGCGCAGATCCACCCGCACCATCTGCTGGATACCGGGTATCAAAATGATCAAACCCGGGCCTTTGACTTTCCAGAACCGCCCCAACTGGAACACCACGCCGCGCTCGTACTCGCGCAAAATACGCACCGATGCGACCACCAGCATGATCAGCACAATCGGGATGAAGCCGTATCCGAATTCCCAGTACATAGAGGTCTCCTTTACGTGACGTTATGGGCCTGAAGCCCCCAATGATCTCCTTGGCGCAGCTCCCGCGGTGGGCGCGGCCGCCATGGGTTCTACCTGCAACACCAGTCCCTCGCGTCCGGCCACCCTCACACGCTGGCCCCGCTGCAGCGGCGAGTCCGAGCGCACACGCCAGCGCTCGCCGTGCAGACGCATCCAGGCGTCATGGGGCGTGGCCTCAAGAATCTCGCCGGTCGCGCCAATCAGTTCCTCCGACCCGCTGACAACCGGCCGCTTCCTTGCTTTGATCGCCATCCGAAACACCACCAGCACAAACAGAACATTCACCACAGCCACGGTGGCAATCAGCCCGAGCGGAATGCCCGAGCCCGGTGTTTCGGTGTCGATCAGCATGATCGAGCCGATAACGAAGGCGATGGTGCCGCCAATCCCCAAAGCGCCAAAGCTGGGCAGCAAGGCCTCAGCCGCCAACATCACAAAACCGAGCACGATCAATGCGACCCCGGCATAACTCACTGGCAGCATCTGCAGCGCAAACATGCCCAGCAGGAGCGAGATCGAACCCGCCACCCCGGGCACGCCGAAACCCGGCGAAGTCAGCTCGAAGTAGATGCCGTAGATGCCGAGCAGCAGCAACAGGTAGGCCACGGTTGGGTCGGTGATGATTCCAAGCAGCCGGGTCCGCCAATCAGGCTCGATGGCAACCGTTCGCATCCCCATGCTGTCCACGCTGCGCGCAACACCGTCGCTCATCTGCACGGTACGGCCATGCGCCCGCTGCAATAGCGTGGGCAGATCAGCAGCGATGAAATCAATCACCCGCTGGCTGTGCGCCTCTTCGGCCGACAGGCTGACCCCCTCACGCACCGCACTGTCGGCCCACTCAACATTGCGCCCGCGCATCTGGGCCAGCGAGCGCAGATAGGCCGCCGAGTCATGCACAACTTTGCGGGTCATGGCGTCAGCCGCCGGGCGTACTGTGTCTGTGGCGTCTTTGGGTTCACTCGCCTTGTCCTGCGGCGCAGCCGGTTTGGCAGGCGTGGGCTGTGGTTGCTGTGGCGTGCCAGGCAAGCCACCCATTTGCACCGGTGTGGCAGCACCCAGGTTGGTGCCCGGCGCCATGACCGCCACATGGCTGGCGTAGACAATGTAGGCGCCCGCGCTGGCCGCGCGCGCGCCGCCGGGGGCCACCCAGGCGGCCACTGGCACGACTGACGCCAGGATGTCCCTGACGATCTGGCGGGTCGAGCTGTCGAGCCCGCCCGGCGTGTCAATTTGCAGTACCACCAGCGGTGCACGGTCATTGGCGGCCTTGTGCAGGCCGCGCGCAATGTAGTCGGCCGTGGCCGGTCCTATCGGGCCGGTCACCGTCAGCAGCGGCACGGCGGCAGCGACAGCGCCCGGCACCGGCCTATCCGCTGTGGCCACGCGCTCCTGCGCGGCAAGCGACAGGGCCATCGCCATGATTGCCGTTGCCAGCGCATATTTCATGGCACCACCAGCACATCGCGCAGGGTGTGTTGCAGCACCTGTTGGGCCATGCTGCCCAACAGACGTTCGGCGCCTGCGCCTTGGCCATGATGGCTCACGGCCACGCAATCCGCAGGCAGTGCGGCGGCGCGCTCGAGGATGGCGCGTGCCGGGGAGTCTTCAAGTACCTCCGCGATCACCGGATGTTGGGTTTGCCGGGTCAGGGTCAGCGCCAGTTGCTCCAGTTGGCGCAGCGCCTGCGCGCGCATCGAATCGTCAGGCCCCGCCAACTGCTCCTGCGCCAGGGCCTGCAGCCACGCGGCGCGCTCCAGAGCAGGTGCGAGCGCCAGGACCAGGTGGTGCTGCGCCGTCGGAAACACGGCGACGGCAAAAGTTGCCGCGCGCATCGCATCCGCGCCCAAATCAACCGCGGCGAGCACCTTGGCATACGGCCGAGCATGGCCCCAACGGACGGTCAGCACCGGGCAGGTCGGCGAGCGCAGCAGCCTGGAGGCGGTGCTGCCCAGTCCCAACAGACCCGGCTCGGGGCGTGAACCGATCACCAGCAATGCGGTGTCGTGTGCAGTGACGTAGGCGTTGATGGCACTTGCTGCCTTGCCCACGGTGAAGCGATCTTCAACCTGCAGCCCGGTTTGGGCGGCCAGCGATGCCGCCACCTCGGTCAAACGCCGCCGTATCTGAACATCCGGCGGTGGCTCTCTGGCCAGACGATGCGGGTCAAAGACGCCCTGCAGGCTGTGCCAGGCACTCACATCGAACGCATGCAACAGGCGCAGCGACGCGCCATGGGTCTGGGCCAACAGCACCGCCCGATCGACGGCCGCGTTGGAACCCGGTGAGAAATCGGTAGCCACCACAATGTTGTGAATCGGCGTCATGGTCGTATCTCCTCATGCGTCCCAAGCCCCTGCGTCACCGTCAATCGACGGCGCTTGGTTTGATGCTCCATGATTTTCAAAACTCGAGTTTGATCATCGTCAACTGCGGGTGCTGACTGCGGGTCGATGCTGTTGTCCGCTGAACCAAAAAGCGCACACTGCGCTTATCTTTTATCTATCGTCACCAGGACCCACCATGACCGAACAGCAAACACCGCTCTGGCTGCGCCGTACCGTACTCGCCGGCTTGCTGGGCGGCTTGCTGCTGGCGGGCTTTGTGGTGATGCAGCCATTCGTGGCGGCCATCGCCTGGGCAGCCATCCTGAGCTATGTCTCGTGGCCGCTGCATCTGCGAATGCTGGCGTGGCTAGGTGGTCGCCGGACCTGGGCCGCATTGGCCATGACCCTCGTGCTGACCCTGGTTCTTGGCTTGTCACTGCTTTGGGCGGGCCTGCTGTTGCGCAGCGAAGGGGCGGCGGCCGTGCGTGAGGCCGCTGCGTTGTTGGAAAGCGGCGTGCGCTTGCCGGAGTCGATCCTGAGTATTGCGTGGCTGGGGCCGTGGCTGCAGGAGCGCTTGACCGCGCTCAGCGGTGACCGTGCCGCCTGGGGCGCGCCATTGTCGGACCTGGCCGACCAATGGGGTGGTCGCGCCATGCGCATGGTCGGTGATCTTGGTTTGAATGCGCTGCGCCTCTTTTTTGCCTTGCTGACGTCTTTTTTCCTGTTTCTCGATGGTGATCGCATGCTCGAACAACTGCGCGGCGTCCTGTACGGCCTGCTCGGGAATCGGGTCCATGCCTATTTCAAGGCGGTGGGTGACACCACACGCGCCGTGGTCTATGGCCTGTTGCTGGCTGCCTTGGCGCAAGGGCTGCTGGCGGGCCTGGGCTACTGGGCGGTTGGGGTCAGGGCGCCAGCCTTCTGGGGCGCGGCGACTGCCGTGGTGGCCCTGATCCCCTTCGGCGCGCCGGCGATCTGGGGCTCCATCGGTGCCTGGCTGTTGCTAAAAGGCCAGATCAGCGCTGGCGTCGGCCTGCTGCTTTGGGGCGCGCTGGCCGTGAGCTGGATTGACAACCTGGTGCGGCCGCTCGTCATCAGCGGCGTGGCCAAGATTCCATTTCTGCTGGTGCTGTTCGGCGTTCTGGGTGGGCTGGTGGCGTTCGGGCTCATCGGTCTGTTTGTCGGACCGGTGATCCTGGCAGTCCTGCTGGCGCTCTGGCGCGAATGGGCCGCGGACAATGTCCAGGTGCGAGAGCCTCCGCCCGCTTGAAACTCTCAGGCAAGCGCTGACGCTACCGTTTCAGTTCGGGTTCCCGCACACCTAAGGCGGGACCTCGTGCTGATGGTCGCGTGGTTCAACGGATAATCCTGGGCTGCAACCGCAACCCGAACGCTTGATGCCCACACCGCCTGACCCCCCTCCGCCGCAGCCTCAGGGCCTGACCAAAGACACCGCTGTCGCACATGCGGGGCGCTGGGGCTCGTCAACCGAGATTTCGCGGCGCGCTGGAATCGTGATCGCCGTCCTGCTCGTCACCGGGTTGCTGGCCTTGTCGGACACTGTTCACCACCAGATCGTCGCCGGCCTTGCGCTGGCCGAACCGGTTATTGCCCAGCACCCTGTTCTGGGCGCACTGATTTTCATGGGGCTGGCGGCGCTCTCGGCCATGCTGGTGTTCTTCTCCGGCGTGCTGCTCGTTCCCATCGGCGTGCAAACCTGGGGCGAGACGGGTTGCTTCCTCATGTTATGGAGCGGCTGGTGTCTGGGTGGACTCGTGACCTACGCCATTGGCCGGCGCCTGAAACGCCCCGCCGTGCAGCGCATGCTGTCCGGTGGAATGATCGACCGCTACGAAAGACGAATTCCCGAAGGAGGCTCCTTCGTCACCGCCGTGCTGGTGCAACTGGCGGTTCCGTCAGACGTTTCGGGCTACTTCTTCGGGCTGCTCGGCTACCCGCTGCGCATCTATTTCGGCGCATTGATGCTCACCGAAATTCCGTACGCGCTGGGTACGGTTTTTCTCGGTAGCGCCTTCTTGCAAAGACAGTATGTGTTGCTGCTCTCGGCTGCCGGGGTGGCGCTTGTCGTACTGGGCCTGGCCTGGCTTCGGTGGCGGCACGGGCGGGCATCCCGCTTATAGCCGCAGCCACCCGCGGCGGACCGACCCAGGCGATCTGGCTGTGAACGCTCTCCTGCTTGTTATTTATCAATTGGCCGAAGGCTGCTTGTCGTTGAATCGGCGGATTGGTGAATGTCAATGAGCCATGAAAAAACCTCCACCGAAAAAAATGATCTACCCCCCTTGGGGGCGCGCGGGATTGCCGGTATGCCGGACCTCGAATCGCTGGCGCCACGCGTGCTGGCGGTGGTGCGCAGCGTAGCCGACGAGTTGCGGCCACAGGCGCGGCTCGCCGCCACCCTGGGATTGGACGACTCACTGGAACGCGACTACGGCTTGGACAGCCTGGCGCGCGTCGAGCTGATCGCCCGCCTCGACCGCGATCTTGGCGTGTCGCTAGGCGAAGCGGCGATCACGCAGGCCGAGACGCCGCGCGACCTGTTGCGCTTCATCACACCGGCCAGTGGGCGCGGTGCCGCACCGGCGCGCGCACCACAGGCGCTCACGTCGCGAGAGGCGGTGGGTGACGACTATCCGCCGGACTCGGTTCAGACGCTGCCGGATGTTTTCGAATGGCACCTGCAGCACCACCCGCAACGCGTGCTCATCACCCTGTACGAGAACGGCGACCAGGCCGTCGATCTGCGCTACGCCGACCTGCACCACGAGGCGGTCGCGCTGGCTGCGGGCTTGCGCGCGCTCGGGCTGGACCAGGGCGACAAGGTGGCGATCATGCTGCCCACCGGGCGCGCGTTCTTTGCCGCGTTCTTTGGCACGCTGTATGCGGGCCTCGTTCCGGTGCCGCTGTACCCACCGGCGCGGCCGTCGCAGCTTGAGGACCACCTGAAACGCATCGCCGGCATCCTGCGCAATGCCCAGGCGCGTGTGCTGGTGACGGTCGAGCGTGCCAAGCCCCTGTCGCACCTGTTGCGGGCGCAGGCGGAAGCCCTGCAGTTCGTCAGCACGGTAACCGACCTGTCGCTGGCGGTCGCGCCCCCGGTGCGGCCGGCACTCGCGGCATCGGACATCGCGCTCCTGCAGTACACATCGGGCAGCACCGGCGACCCCAAGGGGGTGATCCTGACGCACGCCAATCTGCTGGCCAACCTGCGCGCCATGTGGCGGGCATCGAAGGTCGGCAGCAGCGACACCTTCGTTTCCTGGCTCCCGCTGTACCACGACATGGGGCTGATCGGCGCCTGTCTGGGCGCCCTGTACCTGGGTTTTCATCTGGTGCTGATGTCGCCGCTGGCGTTTCTCGCCCGACCGGCGCGCTGGCTGGAGACCATCCACCGCCATCGCGGCACGGTGTCGGCGGCACCCAACTTCGCTTACGAGTTATGTCTGGCCAAGGTCACCGACACTGAGCTCGCGACGCTGGACCTGTCATGCTGGCGGCTGGCGTTCAACGGGGCCGAACCGGTGAGTCCCGATACGCTGGAACGCTTTGCGGCGCGGTTCGCGCCTTGCAGCTTCAAGCGCGAGGCGCTCATGCCGGTGTACGGCCTGGCCGAAAACACGGTTGGCCTGGCCTTTGGGCCGGTGGGCCGCGGCCCGCTGGTGGATCACATCGATCGGGCCGCGCTCGCCCGCGACGGCGTGGCGGAACCGGCACAGCCCGACGACGCGCAAGCGCTGCGCATCGTCTCCTGCGGCTCGCCGCTGCCCGGGCACCAACTGCGCGTGGTCGGCACCGGCGGGCGCGAGTTGCCCGAGCGTGAGCAGGGGCGCGTGCAGTTCCGCGGCCCGTCCAGCACCCAGGGCTACCTGAACAATCCGGTTGCCAACCAGCGCCTGTTCGACGGCGACTGGCTCAACACCGGCGACCTCGGCTACATGGCAGGCGGAGAACTGTTCCTCACCGGACGCGAGAAGGACATCATCATCCGCGGTGGCTTCCATATTCATCCGCAGGAACTTGAAATTGCGGTGGCCGGCATCGCCGGTGTGCGCAAAGGTGGCGTGGCGGTGTTCGCGGCCACCGATCGGCGTAGCGGCACGGAACGACTCGTGGTGCTCGCCGAGACCCGCGTCCGCGACCCGGCGCAGCGTGCGCAAATGATCCGGGCCATCACCGCGTTGTCGGCCACGCTGCTGGGCGCGCCGGCCGACGATGTGGTGCTGGCACCGCCACGCTCGGTACTGAAGACGTCCAGCGGCAAGACCCGCCGCGCCGCCTGCCGCGAACTGTACGAGCAGGATCGGCTCGGCGTGACGCAACGCCCGCCCTGGCAACAATGGGCGGCCTTGGCGGCCACTGCGGCCGCGGCGCGGGCACGCCGCGCGCTGCACACGACTGGCCGTCTGGCCTGGGGCCTGTGGACCTGGGGTGTGTTCTGCACCCTGGGTGTGCTGGCGTGGTGTGCGGTGATGGCGCTGCCCGGCGTGGCCCGGCGCCGACGCGCGACGCGTGCGCTGACGCGTTTGGCGATTCGACTGATCGGCTTACCGGTGCGGGTCGAGGGGCTGGAGCGACTGCCGGTGGCGGGGCCGCGCATCGTCGTGGCCAACCACGCCAGCTATGCCGATGCGATCCTGCTCGGTGCCGTGCTGCCACCCGAGTTCTCCTTCGCCGCCAAGCGCGAGCTGGCCGACGTGATGCTGATCGGCCCGGCGCTGCGCAGGCTGGGCATTGCCTTCGTCGAACGTTTCGACGCAGCGCAAGGCGTCGAGGACACCCGGGCGCTGCAAGCGCGTGTGCGTGCCGGCGAATCAATCGTGTTCTTCCCTGAAGGCAGGCTGCGGCGTGCCGGTGGCCTGCAGCCTTTCAGGCTCGGGGCCTTCGTCATCGCCGCCGAAACCGCCACGCCGCTGGTGCCGGTGACGCTCAACGGCACCCGCTCGCTGCTGCGCGACGGCGCCTGGTTGCCGCGGCGCTACGCTATTGAGATGACGATTGGCGAGGCGATTCCTGCCGGGGGTTCGGGCTGGGACCACGCGCTGGCACTGCGCGATACGGCGCACAAGGCGCTGGCCGCCCATCTGGCGGAGGCGACGCATGATGATTGAAGGACACCGTGAGCCGCCCTCGGCGCGACGGTCCAGCCCATACGCTCAGCGCCCCAGTGGCATGAGCCCCAGCGGCGTGTGCGATGCCGGCAAGCCAAGCACTTCCCGCGATTTGAGATCATCGAAGGCCCCCACCAGCACCGTGCCCAGACCGCGCGCGGTGGCCTGCAAGTAAACATTCTGGGCGGCGTGGCCGGCCTCCATGTGCACATAGCGCTGTGCCCGGGTCCCGTATTTGCGCGCCGTACGCTCGTAGTCGGCGGCAATCACCACCACGGCGGGCGCCTCTTGCACCGGGCGCTGCCCCAAGGCGCTGGCTGCCAATGCGCCGCGCAGATCACCCTTGCGGGTCAGCACCAAAGCGTGTTCACCGGGTTCGTAGCGGTAAACACCGGGCGCCAAGTCCGCCACCGTGCCGGCCACCAGATAGATCACGAGCGGCTGCAACGCACCCGCCGAGGGCGTCGTGCGGTAGCCCGACGGGCGCGTCACACCCTGAGCCGCCCAGAGAACCTGCGCCACGTCCTCCAGTCCCAGCGAAGCGTGAGAGTAAGTGCGCACCGAACGACGCTGCTGCAAGGCCTCCTCGACCGACACGGCACCCTTGAGGCGCGCGGGCGCAAGCTGGACCTTGTCGCCAACGTTCTGCCCGATCGAGAAGTTCGCAAAGCCCGCTGACAACGCAAGAAAGACAAGGCCGGCCCGCATGGGCGATCCGACGCCAGACCGCCAACAAGGATTGGATTTATTCAACATATTTTTCAATCAAATTGCCTGATAGCCCCCGTAGAAAAAGCGCATGCCGCTCCTTTATCAATAGCACACCAAGTCACCGGAGCAGTTGCCACCAGACCAACCAAACCAGCGCATGGCCAAGGCACCTCAAGGCCCGGTGAGCGTACTGGACAAGGTGGTGTCAAGTTCAAGCCCGAGGGCGCCGATGTCAATCGAGGCTCGCTGGTCGAAGGCCTGAGCCAGGAATTCACGATGCCGGTACTCGCGTTTCAATTGCTGTGAAGACTACCGGCCGTGCAGGAATTGAATGGCGGCATTGATCAGGTACAGCGCCAGCAGCGCCAGGCTGGCCCAACTGGCGGTGCGCCACACGCGTGACACCGGCCGGTAGGCCAGCGCCACGATGACAACGCCGCTCATCAGGCAGGCGGTGATGGCCGACACGGCATGCACCGGCGACACATGCACATAGATGGAGCCGGGCAGGTAGGCGAAGTCATCAATCGCCAGAATCAGCACGTCAAACAGATTGCTGCCCAGCAGGTTGCCAAATGCCATGTCGATCGCGCCAATGCGAATGGCGCCCCAGGTGGTGGCCAGCTCGGGTACCGAGGTGGCAAAGGCCACGAACAACGTTCCAACGAAAGAATTCGACCAGCCCATCACCCGGGCCAACTCCACGCCAGTGATCGGCAGCCAGATGCCGGCGCCCACAATCGCGGCCGAGGCCACACCATAGCCCATGAGCGCCGCCTTGAGGGTCATATCCGGTCGCTCGGCCACGACGGTGCTGGTGTTGCGCTGCTCCGTCAGGTAGAGCGTACGCATCGCCACCAGATACATCCCGAAGATCATCACGCTGGCCAAGCTGACATGTCCAATGGAGGGCATCATGCCCTGCGTGGTCAGCAGCACCGCCAGGCCCACCCCTGCCAGCAAAATAACGCCAAATCCCGCTGACACGATATGGCCTTGCCCCGCCAGGGCGTAGATGGCGCCGTGGCGATAAGACACGTCGATCATGGCAAGAATCGCCAGGTTGAAAACGCAACTGCCCAAGACGTCACCCACGGCAATGTCGGGCGCCGCGGCGACCGTCACGGCGCTTAAACCAGTCACCAACTCTGGCAACGAAGTCACGGAGGCGATCAGAATCAGGCCCACCCAGTTGCGCGAAAGCCCGGTAAGCGCGGCAATGGCATCCCCGTAGCGGCTCAGGCGCACACCGGCGACGCCAATCAAGCCCACGCACAGAAGAAATTGCAGCCAGATCAAGGCGATGGGATTCATGGTGTTCGACAACAGAACGACAGGGTGGATGTCGGCGACAAGTTCTGGGCGCGCTTGAGTTGGTGAAAGCCTGATCTCCTGGCAATGCCTGAAAACTAGATCAGCACCTTGGCGTTAAGCGGTGTCAGCGGCTTGTTATTGAGCAGAAATCCGATCAGGTTGTCCGCCGCCAGATTGGCCATGGCCAGGCGCGTAGGCAGAGTGGCGCTGGCGATGTGCGGCGTCAATACCACATTGGGCACGGTCAGCAAATCAGGATGCACCTTCGGCTCGCCTTCAAACACATCGAGTCCGGCGGCGGCAATGGTCTTGTTGCGCAGGGCGGCGGCCAGCGCGGCGTCATCCACAATGCCGCCGCGCGCGATGTTGACCAGCGTCGCGGTAGGCTTCATCTGCGCCAGCTCGGCTGCGCCGATGGCGTGGTGTGAAGACGTCGAATACGGCAGCACCAGCACCAAATGATCTGCAGTTTTCAGCAATTCTTCCTTGCTGACATAACTGGCCTTGCATCCCAGCTCGGTTGCCGCATCCAGCCGGGAACGATTGTGATAAATCACCTTCATGCCAAACCCATGTGCGCCGCGCCGGGCGATGCCCTGCCCGATGCGACCCATGCCCAGAATGCCAAGTGTGCTGCCATGAACGTCAGCGCCGGCAAACAGGTCGTAACGCCAGCGCGTCCACTGGCCCGCGCGCAAAAAATGCTCGGCTTCCGCCATGCGCCGCGCTGTCGCCATCAGCAGGGCAAAGCCGAAATCAGCCGTGGTCTCCGTCAACACGTCCGGCGCATTGGTCGCCAGCACACCAGCGGCGGTCATGGCGTCAAGGTCGAAGTTGTTGTAGCCCACGGCCATGTTGGCGCAGATTTTCAACTCAGGGCAGGCGGCCAGCAGCGCGGCGTCAATGCGCTCGCCACCCGTCGTGAAGACGCCCTGCTTGCCTTGCAGCTTCTGAATCAGTTGAAGAGAGGTCCAGGCTTCGTCGGCCTGGTTGCTGCTGACGTCGAAGTGCTGCGCCAAGCGGGCAAGAACTTCCGGAAAGACAGCGCGGGAGACAAGAATACGGGCTTTCATTGGCAATCCTCAGATCAGTTGAAAGGCAAATTCGCTTTGCATTATCAACGCCACATTCTCAATCATCGCAAGTCCACCCCGGATATCGGACACTGACACAACTTGGAAACCCCAAGCTGTACAAAAACTGACGACCCCGGCGCCATTTTTAGAGCCACGTGAAAGAGGTGTCTACAATGCGAAATCTTTTAATCCACGGCCCAAAAAAGACGTGTTTCATTCCGTCAGTCTATTTGCGTTCTTGTACCTCTTTTGGCTATTGTTGTCAGGGTTCTTCACGCCCTTTCTGCTGTCGGCGGGCGTCGGCTCTGCCCTCGCCGTGGTATGGTTCGCGCGCCGAATGGATGTTGTCGACTCTGAAGGGCATCCAGTCCATTTGGCGCCCAAGGCGCTCTTTTACTGGCCGTGGCTCGTCAAGGAGATCATTAAATCGGCGTGGGATGTCAGCAAGATCATTGTGGACCCCAGGCTCCCCATCAGTCCGACCCTGGTGCGTTTCAAACCGAGCCAAAAAACCATTGTCGGCTTGGTCCTTCACGCCAACTCCATCACCCTGACACCGGGCACCATCACCATTGAGGCGCGCGCAGGCGAATTCCTGGTCCACGGCCTCACACGCGCTTCTGCGGCGGGCGTGGTGGGCAGCGAAATGGATCGTTTGGTCACGACTTCCGAGGGCAAGGCCTGATGTTTGCTGCAGCCACTCTGGCGCTCCTGATCACACTCACGCTGGCGTTGGTACGTGCGGCTTTGGGCCCCACTGTGTTCGACCGCGCCCAAGCTGGCAACACCATCGGCACGGTCGCCATGCTGCTGCTGGCGGTGCTGGGCTTTCTGAACGGGCGCCCTGAATTTCTGGACTTGGCCATCGTCTACGGCCTGCTCAACATCATCGGCACGATTGCGGTACTCAAGTACTTCCGCCGTGGTGACCTGGGTGACGCGGGCGACGACGAAGAGCCTGCCGCATGAGCGCCTTGATCGATGGCATCAGTTGGGTCTGCCTGGTCGTGGGCGGCCTGTTTTGTGTGATCGGCGCGGTAGGCCTTTTGCGCATGCCCGACTTTTACACCCGCATGCACGCCGCCAGCGTGATTGAAACCCTGGGCGCCGGGCTGATCCTGCTGGGCTTGATCTTGCAGGCCGGCGCCACACTGGTGGCGGTCAAGCTGCTCATGCTCGGCCTGCTGATCTTGTTTGTCAGCCCGACGGCAACGCACGCACTGGCCCGCGCCGGCATGGTGCGCGGGCTCAAACCGCTTCTGGCGGACGAGGAGAACACAGCATCGAAGCCCTAGTCATCAACGTCCTGATGGTGCTGATGGCAGTCACCGCGTGGGTCATCGTCCGCAACCGGAATTTGTTTAGCGTGATTGTGCTCGGGGGCATCTACAGTTTTCTGATGGCCACCGTGCTGGTCGCCATGGACGCCGTGGACGTGGCCATGACGGAGGCAGCGGTCGGCGCGGGTATCTCGACCGTCCTCTTGCTCGGTGCCTTGTACTTGTGCAAGAGCGAGGAAGCCCGACCGCCCAGCAAACCCTTGATCCCCCTGGCCGTGTCGCTGTCAGTGGGTGGAATGCTGGTCTACGGCACGCTCGGCCTGCCCGAGTTCTCCGACCCCCATGCACCCATCCATCAGCATGTGGTACCGCGCTACCTCAATGAGATCAAGCAGGAGGTCGACGTGCCCAACGTGGTCACCGCGGTATTGGCCAGCTACCGTGGCTATGACACGCTGGGCGAAACCACGGTGGTCTTCACGGCCGGTGCCGGTGTGGTGGCGCTCTTGCGGCGCCGTCGCAAGGGGCGCAAGCTATGAAAAACGATTTGATCCTGCGCGTCATCGCCAAACTGCTCATCCCGTTCATTCTTCTGTTTGCCTTGTATGTGCAATTTCACGGTGACTTTGGTCCGGGCGGCGGCTTCCAGGCGGGCGTCATTCTGGCAGCGTCCGTCATTTTCTACGCACTGATTTACGGTTTGGCCGATGCCCGCAAGGTCGTCCCGGAGCCGCTGGTGGAATCGATGATGGCCATTGGCGTCTTGATCTATGCAGGTGTCGGGGTGGCCGGTTTGGTTCTGGGTGGCAACTACCTGGATTACTTTGTACTCGATGCGAACCCGGTGCACGGCCAACATCGCGGCATCTTCTGGGTCGAAGTGGGCGTGGCCACCACCGTGTCCGGTGTGATGTTGAAAATCTTCTATATGTTCGCTGACCGCAGCAAGGTGGACGAAGAATGACAGGGGCAACGACTTCAATGACGCTGGGCGGTCACTTTACCTACTTCATCACCATCTTTCTGATGATCGCGGGCTTGTTCATCGTCATCTCGCGCAGCAACCTGATCAAGAAGCTGGTTGGCCTGGGTATTTTTCAGACCTCGGTTTATCTGCTGTACATCGCACCGGCCAAGTTGATCGGTGGCACGGCACCGATTCTGAGCGACGCGTTCACGGTCTATTCAAACCCCCTGCCCCACGTCCTCATTCTCACGGCCATTGTCGTGGGTGTCGCAACATTGGCCCTGGGCCTGGCCCTGGTGGTGCGCATTCGCGAGGCTTACGAGAGCATCGAAGAAGATGAAATACTGGAATTGGACGCAAGACTAGAGCGCGATGGAATAGAGCAATGAACCTGGTCCCCCATCTGCCTGCACTGCAGGTCGTCATTCCGCTGATGGCCGCACCGCTCACGGTGTTGCTGCGCCGGCGCAGCGTGGCGTTTGCCGTGGCGCTGATCGCAAGCTGGACTGCACTGGCGATCGCTGTCCTGCTGTGGCTGCAGGTGAGCCACAGTGGCACCATCACCTACGCCATCGGCAACTGGCCCGCCCCTTGGGGCATCGAGTACCGTGTCGACCGGCTGAACTCATTCATGCTGATCCTGGTGTCGGGCATTGCCGCGCTGGTACTGCCCTTCAGCCGCGCCAGCATTGAAGCCGAAGTGCCTGCGTCGCAGCACTACCTTTTCTACACCATGTTCGTGCTGTGCCTGACCGGGCTGCTCGGCATCGCGGTCACGGGCGACGCCTTCAATATTTTCGTATTCCTGGAAATCTCGTCGCTGTCGGCCTATGTCCTGATTGCGCTTGGGCGTGATCGGCGCGCGCTGTTTGCCGCCTACCAGTACCTGCTGATGGGTTCGATCGGCGCCACCTTCCTGGTCATCGGCATCGGCTTGCTTTACCTGATGACCGGCACGCTCAATCTGGCCGACATGGGGCTGCGCATCGCCAACGTGCAGGGCACGCGGCCGGTGCTGGCGGCGCTGGCCTTCATCACGGTGGGTGTGTCACTCAAGCTGGCGCTGTTCCCTCTGCATCAGTGGTTACCCAACGCCTACACGTTTGCACCGTCGGCGGTGTCGGCCTTCCTGGCGGCTACGGCCACCAAGGTGGCGGTGTATGTACTGCTGCGTTTCTACTTCACGGTATTCGGCGCGTCAGCCGTGTTCGCCAAGCTGCCGATGCAAGAAATGATGCTGCTGCTGGCGCTGGCCGGCATGTTTGCCGCAAGCACCGTTGCGATCTTCCAGACCGACCTGAAACGCCTGTTCGCCTACTCCAGCGTGGCGCAAATCGGCTACATCATTCTTGGCATGTCATTTGACTCGGTCAGCGGCCTGACGGCCAGCATCGTCCACCTGTTCAACCACGGCGTGACCAAGGGCGCGATCTACATGCTGCTGGGTTGCGTGGCGCTTGGCATGGGAGGGACCACGCTGGGGCGCGTGCAGGGCCTGGGCAAACGCATGCCACTGACCAGCTTTGGCATTGTGATCGGCGGTCTATCCTTGATCGGGGTGCCGGGCACCGCAGGTTTCATCAGTAAATGGTATTTGCTGCTGGCCGCGCTGGAGAAGGGCCAATGGTGGCTGGTGTTCATGATTGTGCTGTCGTCCTTGTTGGCCGCAGCCTATGTCTGGCGTTTCGTTGAAGCCGCGTACTTCCAAGAGCCGCGCAAAGACACGGACGAGGTTGCTACCACACCCTGGCTGATTAGCGTACCGACCGCCATTTTGGTGATTGCGATTGTGTACTTCGGGCTGGACACCTCATTCACCATCGGCACGGCTTCTGATGCAGCTACGGCCCTTTTAGGAGGGCGGCGCTGATGCTGACCCCCGAACAGGCCATCCTCGCTTGCATGGCGGTGCCACTGGTGGGCGCCCTGTTGATCTCATTGGCGGGGCGCCTGCCCAACCTGCGCGAGGGCATCACGCTGGTCACGGCGGCGGCGTTGCTGGCCTGCGTGGTGTCGCTGCTGCCCGTGGTGCTGGGCGGCGGGCGACCGGGCGTTGTCTTGTTCAGCCTGCTGCCGGGCCTGCAGATTGCCTACAAGGTCGAGCCCTTGGGAATGCTGTTTGGCCTGATCGCTTCAGGCTTGTGGATCGTGAACTCGCTCTACTCGATTGGCTACATGCGTGCTAACCAGGAAGCGCATCAAACCCGTTTTTATGTTTGCTTTGCGCTCGCGATTGCGGCCACCATGGGCATTGCGTTCTCCAGCAACCTGTTCACGCTGTTCCTTTTTTATGAGTTGCTGACACTGAGCACCTACCCGCTGGTCACGCACCACGGCACCGAAAAAGCACGCGATGGTGGGCGTGTCTATCTGGGCCTGCTGCTCAGCACGTCCACCCTGTTCCTGTTGCCTGCGCTGGTCTTCATCTGGTACATCGCCGGCACCACGGACTTCACGGTCGGGGGTATCCTGGCCGACAAGCTCGGGGCCACCGAGATCGCCCTATTGCTCGCACTGTGCGTCTTCGGCATCGGCAAAGCGGCGCTGATGCCCTTTCACCGCTGGCTGCCCGCCGCCATGGTGGCACCCACCCCGGTGTCCGCCTTGCTGCATGCGGTTGCGGTGGTGAAGGCCGGCGTGTTCAGCGTCGTCAAAGTAATCGTCTACGTATTTGGTTTTGATACCCTCTCAACGGCGGGTGCAGCGCACTGGCTGGTGGCTGTGGCCGGTTTCACCATCATTGCGGCCTCGGTGGTGGCGCTGACGGCCGACAACCTGAAGCGCCGGCTGGCCTACTCCACGATCAGCCAGCTGTCTTATGTGATCATGGCCGCGGCCCTGCTGGCACCCCTGTCCCTGATCGGCGCCGTGTTGCACATCGCGGCGCACGCAGTGGGAAAAATCACGCTCTTCTTTGCTGCAGGCGCGATCTACACCGCAGCGCATAAAACCGAGGTTAGCCAACTCGACGGCATTGGCCGGCGCATGCCCTGGACCATGGGCGCCTTTGCGATCGCCGCGTTGTCAATGATTGGGCTGCCACCGGCCGCTGGTTTTATCTCCAAGTGGTACATGTTGTCGGGCGCGATGGCCACGCAGCACTGGTTGGCTGTGACGGTGATTGTGGTGAGTACGCTGCTTAATGCAGGCTACTTCCTGCCCATTGTCTATCGCGCCTTCTTCGTGGCGCCACCCGCTGACCCACACGGCCACCCGCATGGCGAGGCGCCATTGCTGATGGTGATCGCGCTCACCGCCACTGCCGCGGGCACCGTGCTCTTGTTCTTTTTCCCTGGCGTGCCATTGGAGTTGGCGCGGCAGATGATTACCCCGTGAGGATGAAACCGATGGACGCGAAGCCCCACTGGCTGGATCAGCCCCGCAACGTCAAGCGCTTGTGGCGTGGTTTTTTGGTGGTGCTGGTACTGACAGTGCTGGCCGAGTTTCTGGTGCCTATGCATCCGCATTTCGCGATCGAGTCGATTTTTGGTTTCAATGCCTGGTTCGGCTTCCTGGGGTGCGTCGCCATGATCGTCGTGGCCAAGGGGCTGGCGCTACTGCTCAAACGGCCCGACACCTATTACGGCCACGACAATGACTGACGTCATGATTCACCCCGGTCTGGTGCTCATCGTCGGCGCCCTGCTGCTGCCCATGCTGCGCGGCATGCTGCGTTCAATCGCGGTGGTGGCTTTGCCGCTGCTCGTACTGGCGTTGGTGTGGCAAGTGCCTGACGGCCCAGCCTGGCAATTGCATTTTCTTGACTACACCATCACGCCGCTGCAGGGCGACAAGCTGTCACGGCTGTTTGCCACCATCTTTTCACTGATGGCCGCTGGCGGCGGCTTGTTCGCCCTGAGTCAAAAGAGCCGCATCGAAGTGCCTGCAGCGTTCGTCTATGCCGGCTCCGCCATCGGTGTGGCACTCGCGGGTGATCTGGTCACGGTGTTCGCCTTTTGGGAACTGATGGCGGTTGGCTCGACGCTGGTGCTGTGGAGCCAGGGCACGCAGGCCTCCTACCGCGCCGCAAGACGCTACCTGATGATCCACCTGATGGGCGGCGTGCTGCTGTTTGCCGGCGTCACCGGCCATATTGTGCAAACCGGCGATGTCGCCTTCACGCGCATGGTGCTGGACTCGCCAGCGCACTGGCTGATCCTGATGGGCTTTCTGGTCAACGCAGGCGCACCGCCGCTGTCGGCCTGGTTGTCGGACGCCTACCCGGAAGCATCCTGGAGCGGCACCGTGTTCCTCTCGGCGTTCACCACCAAGACGGCGGTGTATGTGCTGATTCGCGGCTTTCCGGGCACCGAGTTGCTGATCTGGGTCGGTTTGCTCATGGTGTTCTACGGCATCATTTACGCGCTGCTGGAAAACGACATCCGACGCATTCTGGCGTACTCGATCATCAACCAGGTCGGATTCATGATTGCCGGTATCGGCATCGGCACCGAGATGGCGCTCAACGGGGCGGCGGCCCATGCCTTCGCCCATATCATCTACAAGGCCCTGCTGCTGATGTCGGCCGGCTCGGTGATCTTGATGACGGACAAGCGAAAGTGTTCCGAATTGGGCGGCCTGTTCCATT
>Ga0209343_10004080_pt1 | contig 18110 bp, 9 predicted proteins | sample RifCSPlowO2_02_FD_184026 | JGI IMG/M metagenome (GOLD analysis project Ga0209343, IMG submission 184026) | Groundwater microbial communities from Rifle, Colorado - Rifle CSP2_plank lowO2_0.2 (SPAdes) (version 2) | ecosystem: Environmental > Aquatic > Deep subsurface > Groundwater | place: Rifle... | reverse complement strand
CAATAACTGCTCTGCCTGCTCTTTAGTGAATATTCTTTTGCTCATATATTTATTAGTGATTAATTATTGAATCTTATCAAACAAAAAAGTGGGCACTTATTGTGTCCACTTTAGAGGGTACAGATCATGGTGGGGATTTTTTTATTTTCAATCTTTAAAATGACTTCCTAACTCTTGGATTGTTTTTTCTAATCTTTCTCTATAAGACTTTATAATTTTACTCTTGGAAAATGATTTGGTTTCTTTGAGTCCAGTGGCAATATCCTTGAGCTCGCACATGAAATCCAGCAATATCTTGTCGTGTTTTCTGTCTTCTTGCGAAGTATTTTTTTGTATATTCAAAGATAATTGCTTATCAAACATCAAAAACAACGCTTTGTTAAAAAGAAACGCTGTATCGGCGCCGCAACTAATTCGTATATCGCTTTGCAAAAATTGCATAAAAGCGGGTGGCAACTTATCGGTTTCCAAACAAGCATTCCAAACCATCGCCTCAATAAACCCACGCTCCAAACATGTTTTTTCTTGTAAAGTACTCACAAAGGCTTCAGACACAATAAGGTTGTTCCAATTAACAACCATTTGTCCAAAACAATCGCAAGTGAAAATAATATTGCTGTCGAAGACATAATCATGCATCGTTTCTTCTTTATATTCACAAATGTTCCGAATACCGCCGTTTTTATCTCGCAAAAGCAACGAACAGTCGATTAGCCAAGTTAAGGGCGTCGCACTTCTTCTTCCGCGATCTTCCGGCACAACACCGCTACGCTTAAACATTCCAGTGCAAAAACGCTCTGTTGCTTCTATGCGCGACGGCGGAACCAGCAATAAAAGATCTTTAATTTGGCTTTGTGCTGATTGAATTTTTTGGTTTACGACCTCAACCCAGTTATTCCCCAAACCCTCTTTCAAATTAAACGGGAATATACAATTCTCTGCTATCGTATGTGTCTTTTCCATCTTTTTTCTCCTTGTCTTCTCATTGCGACTTTTCCGACTAAATCGGAACCGTCCAAGAGCCGACTTACCCCGCCTGTGGCGGGTTATTAAAGAACCCTTGCCGCAGATACGTCCACGGCACCCGTCCGCTTATTTAAATTTCAGCGGAAACCTAAAGTAATTCCTAGCAATTTGTCCTCAATAAGTCAATCTCGTCCAACTTTCCGCGATCGTTAAAAGTTGGTTAGAAGCTTGTTTACCAAATTTACTAAGATTTTTCGACGATCGCCGAAATATCTTAGTAACTATTTTTTCATCAGCTTGAGATACGCGTCTGCCGGAATCTCATAGTCGACTTCCACGGTAAAGCGTTTTTCGATTCAACTATAAAAACCTGTAATAAACAACTGCGTCCGATCGGTAGAGTTTGTTTAATTTTAATAATTCTCCTCCTTTAGAGTACCGCTATGTTTGATGCTGAAAATTTGAACGTATGGTCGTAGATTTAAATATTCTAATGAATCCAAAAAATCTTTAGGTAGCGGGCAGTACCCCACCCAAACGCTTTTCTGCAACAAACCGTAATCGCAAGCAAGCAATTCTAAGCGTAGCCATAAGCGTTTCTTCCTTTCCTTTTCCGGAATATCAAAAATCACTAATCTTATAACGCCATCCTTTTCTGGCAATTCTGAAGGTCTAAATTTAGTTCCTTTCACAATTTTCGCTCCAAGATTGGTAATGTTCCACTTTCCTTTCTCGCGCTCTATCAATCCTTGCTTTTGTAATCTGCATAAGATCGTAGAAAATGACTGCTTTGAAAATTTATATGACTTATCCAGACCCAATATCTGCCTCCACATTTTAGCTTGCGGATATTTCGCAGGTAGAAATGAATCTACGGTAACCGCGCCCAAATCAAAAACCGCTTTTAAAAGTAAAAACGTCAGTGTTGGTTTTTTGTAATTATTTAACTTTTTGAATGGCATAATATCAATCTAAACAATTACTGCCGATCGGTCAAGATTGTTTAGATATAAAAATCTCCGGTTTGGTCAGCGATATTTTCCTAAAACGCACAGAGTGGTGTATAAAATTAACATGAGTTTGCAAAATTTGCTAACGTATTATAATATTTTAAGTAGATTTTCGATAATGAAATTATGAGTAAATCTCATAAGCATAGGTTTATTAATATCAATGGGGACGATGCGCTGGTTTGGTGCAAGTGTGGAGAAAACCGCATAGCCAATTTTAACTTAATGCCGTTACAAATCCCAACGCTACCTACCAATTGGGAAAATGATAAGTCGGAGTATTCTCAAACGTGATCGGCCGCAGTAATGTTGGCCGTTTTATTTTTTCATCAACTTGAGGTACGCGTACGCGGGAATCTCATAGTCGGCTTCCGCGGAGAGGCGTTTTTTGCCTCTCTGCTGTTTTTTCCAGAGCTTCATTTTGCGCGTACGGTCGCCACCGTACATATGCTGAGTAACATCTTTGGAAGCCGCCTTTATCGTCCGCGAGGCCAATATCCGGCCGCCGGCACTTGCCTGGATTTTTAAAGCAAACAGTGCTTTGGGCAGTATTTTATAGAGCTTTTCCACCACCGCCTCTGCTTCGGTTTCCAACCTATGCCTGTGTACGATCCTTGCGAACGCAGGTACTGACTCATCGGCTACAATAACATCCAACCGTAAAAGGTCGGCTCTGCGCATATCGCCAAATTCGTAATTGAGCGAAGCATAACCGGATGAGACGCTTTTTAATTCATCAAAAAAATCGCACATCAGCTCCCTTAAAGGCATCTTGGCTTCGATCTTAAGCCTTGCCTCGGAAAATCTTTCCGTGTTACCAACCTCCGCCTCGTGTTCGCGCAATAATTTCATCACGCCGGCGAGTTTTTCAGGCGGCAATAAAATCTCAATACGGAGCCACGGCTCGAATATTTCTTTGATCTCGTGCCCGTCCGGGAATTTATGCGGAGAATAAACCTCTATTTCGCCCATTTTTGTATCAATTTTATATTTTACGCTGGGAGTAGCCGCAATCGTCTTTACTTTAAAATCGCGGTACAATTTTTCAACCACGATCTCCAAATGAAGCATCCCCAAAAAACCGCACCGAAAACCCCTGCCCAAAATGCCGCTCGACTCCTCCTCAAAAAAAAGTGAGCTATCCGCGAGCTTTAAACGCTCGAGAGATTTTTTTAATTCTTCAAATTGGTCCTGGTCTTCCGGATAAATGCTCGAGAAAACAACCGGTTTTATTTCTTTATAACCGGGGAGCGCGTTAAGCGTTGAATTCTCGCTCAATATCGTATCTCCAACCCTAACCATCTTCGCCTCTTTAGTATTTGTAACAACATATCCGATCTCTCCAGCCCGAAGAATTTCCATAGGAAATAAGGCTGGCTTAAATATGCCGATCTCGCCTGCCGTAAATTTTTCTCCGGCGGCTGCAAACCTCAATTTTGAGCCCTTTTTGATATCTCCGCCAAAAACGCGCACGTGAGCTATTACTCCCCTATGTGAGGAATATTCATAGTCGAAGATTAAAGCTCTGGTATCTTGAGCAATCCGATTATTAAGTTCGGACTTATCAATCGGATTGCTTTGTTGCCATGGCGGCGGGATCTTCGCAATAATTTCTTCCAACAATTTTTCCACCCCCTCTCCTGTTTTCCCGGATACCTCCAATATTTCTTCTTCTCTCGTTCCGAGCAACCCCATTACTTCGGCTTTTGTTTCGGCAATCCTTGCCTGCGGGAGGTCAATCTTATTTACGACGGGGATTATTTTTAAATTGAGCGAGCGCGCGAGCTCCACATTGGAAAGCGTCTGCGCCTCAACCCCCTGCGTCGCGTCTACCAAAAGTACGGCGCCCTCAACGGCGGCCAATGCTCGCGAAACCTCATAATTGAAATCAATGTGCCCTGGAGTGTCTATTAAATTTAAAACATACGGCGTTTGGCCTAAGGCATATTGCATCCTCACGGGCTGCATTTTAATTGTAATCCCACGCTCCCTTTCCAAAGGGTGCATATCCAAAAACTGTTCACGCATTAAACGCTTCTCTATCGTTTTCGTAATTTCAAGCATCCGGTCGGCCAGCGTGGATTTCCCGTGGTCGATATGGGCTATTATGCAAAAATTCCGGATGCTTAAGGTTTCTTTTGACATATTTCATTCTACACAGCTAAAGAAAAGTTATCCACAGTGTGCTACCGAAACATTACTTTCTTTTTTTAAAGTAGCATGTTATGAATAATCCTAGATTCAAAGGAAAAAATGAGGTTAAATTCGATGCTGTTCGGCATATTGGTAATATTTTTACTGCTTACAGGGTGCAGTATAGGATTGAACACGAAAACCAAAGAGGTAAGAGTGTCAACGGGGGTTTTTGGAGGTAATATCGACAAGATGAGGCAATCAATTGCAGATTTACAGTACGGCATTGGAAGGATGCAAAAAGACGATGTAAGAAAAACTGGTTGGGATTTCAGCAGAAACAATGTGGATTGCCGCCGAGGGCCGGAAGCAATGCCGTTGATTGTCGGCGTTACTCAAAATACGGTTGACCTTTCCACCGCAGAAAAAATTGAATCTTATGCTAAAGCGGTCAACGAATACGAAGCGTGCAAGTTTATTGAATTGAAAATAAAATCGGAAAAAGACCGCTGGTTTTGGTCGAAAAACAAAGGAAAAACCAAAGGCCCCGAAAATTCTTTCGTAATAGTGTTTAAAAATGGTATCTTATTTAGCGCTAAAGAAACCAATACCAAACACCGAAACGAAACCGAGGTAGAAAAATCATTCGGCGGCAATGTCTTAGAAACAATCATAAACACCGGTATTTCCGCCGGAAGAAAATTTTAGTAAATAGTAATACAACCGTTCATCGCGATTGTATTTTTTATGGCAATTTTTCAGGCTCGGGCGCCGCTACTTGGCGGGCCGCCTCTTTCGGTTCTTTTGTCGTCGACCTGACGCTAGCAAATATTTCCGCGAGCTCCCTGTTCTTTAAAATCCATAATATGCCGACATCGGCCAGAATTCCAAAAATGCCAGCAAGAAAACCCTGCATAAATATTCCAAAAAAAGTATGCAGGTTGAAAATTACAGCAAAAATCTTCAACCCGAAAAATGCCATGGCCCCTCCCACGAACGAAGCTGCTAATATCTCCAAAATATTCTTCAAAGAGCCTTTTGCCGGGAACCATCCGAAAATTATCCGGAATGAAAACGAAAGCAGAATAAAATTTACCAGGCTTCCGAAAAACATCCCAAAGGGAATTGCTAGAACCCGGATATCGTTGATATCTGAGAGATCTAATACCTTCTTAATCGATAGCGCGACAAATCCATCGTGTGCTAGCGCCTCCAAGAACCAAAACGCCGCCACAAGACAAAAAAAACCTGAAATAATATTTATTATCAAGGGCCGCCAGGATTCGTCATCCGCATAGAACGCCCGCACCAGCAGATAGAACAAGCTTTGAAAAACCACCGAAATACTTAAAATGAACAACGACGCGGCTGTAAGCCTTGTGTCTGACCAGGTAAAAGCTCCGCTCCCCAAAATAACCCTTACGATCTGTGCCCTCAAAACCAAAAGAAATACCGAAAACGGCAGCGCCCAGAACAAAATATGCCTGAATGCCGCCTGAAAATGCTCCGTAAAGCTGTCTTTGGCTTTTTTGATCGAAAACGATGCAAGCGATGGGAAGGCAGCGACGCCATAAGAAAGACCTATGATGGTAATCGGTATTCCTTGCAAATTACTCGCCAGATTTATTATTGCAATACTCCCTGACGCAAGCACCGAAGCCACTCCTGTTAAAATAGTAAAAATTATCTGGCTAATCTGAAGGCCCAGGGTCCTCGGAAGCGAGAGTAATGCCAGTTGCAAAATATCTCTGCTCCAAATTTTTTGCCAATTCAAATACAAAGAAACTCCGCCCAAAAACGGCATCTGCACGGCCATATGCAAAAAAGCACCGAAAACCACCCCCAAAACAAGGCCGGTCATTCCCCATACGGGATAAAAAACGCCTACGCCCAGAATTATTCCTAAGTTATAAAATACTCCAGACAACCCATAAACAATAAACCTGTTTAAATATTGGGTAATGCTCGAAAAAATATTCGAGACTCCTAAAAACAGCGGCGACAAGAGAAGGATCCGCGACAATGTTATCGCCTCAGTAAGATCTTTTTCGGAAAATCCGGGAAGGCTTAACAGCATGATCTTTGGCATCGCAAAGAACGCGATTACATCAAGCAAGACGATCACAAACAAAAACCACGCAGTTAGCGCGCCAAGAAATTCATTCCGCTTCTCTGCCGATCGGTCCAATAAAAACGGGATGATCGCCGTTGACGCGGTGAACAAAAGCATAAAAGTATAAATAATATCCGGCACCCGGAAAGCGGCATAGTAAATATCCAGCGCGCGGGATGCTCCAAATACCCCCGCCAAAAGTCTGTCCCTGAAAAGACCCAAAATATCCGCGAGAACGCCGAACCCCGCAAGCCAGAAAGCCGCGTGATGGATGTTCGATATCTCGCGATTGAATATCCCCGTAAACCGCTTCATCATCGTAATGTAATTCTAGTATTTTTAAATCAAAAAATCCATCCAGATTGTGTTCGCGGATGGATTTTATGGTTCTCAAAATTTATTATCTGTTGCCCGAACTCGAGCTTTCGGAGATAGGAGGCTCATTTCTTTTATCTGGAGCCTTGGCGGGCGGCGCAATCCCTGAAAGCGCGCCTTTTCCTCTTCTTAAGTTCGATAGTATTCTTTTTACTTCTTCATTGCCGGGGTTTAGCTCCGCGATTTTTTCAAATTGGCCGATAGCGTCACCTGTCCTCTTCTGCCTATCATAAACCAGTCCCAAAAAATAACGTGCGTTGGAATAATTATTATTGATGGAAATCGCCCTCTCTAAAACAATTCCGGCATCTTCCAAACGATTATTTTTGTAATACAACAATCCAAGCTGAAACAGACTTCCGATGTCGTTGGGCGCTAAAAGCGCCGCGGCCTCGCTTCGCCTGATCGCCTCATTTTGATTTCCTTCCGCGTCAAAAACCTGGGCCAAAAGGAAGTGCGCGTCAGTGTAGTCCGGCTTCAAATCGATCGCTTTCAATAGGGCTTCTTCGGCCTTTTTAAGTCCGGTGAAATCTCTGCGCGCGGTCGCGTCTGACATATAAACAAGGGCTTTATCGTTGTAGATCAGCGGATTTTTCGGAGACCGTTTTATGGCTTCGTCGTACTGTGATATTGCCGCGTCAACCGCTCCGGCCGCGTTCAGAGGAACAAGAAATTCATAAATCTTGCCCAACGCCCTGTAGTTGCCGAAATCAAGCGGATTCGCGGAGATCGAGCTCTTGGAGGCAACGACCGCCTTATCGAGCATATCTTTGAACTGCGAACCCAAAAGTTCTTTTGGCGTCGAATTATCCTGCAATAAAAGACGCGCCTTGATCATATAAAGCTGGGATAAATTGCGGAAATAAATATCGTTCCTCGAGTCCGAACGGGACGCAAGCAGCATTTGCTGTTCCGCGATATCCGCTTTTCCTTGGCTATTGAACGCGTCCAATCCATTTTGAAAAACGCTCTGCCCGATGTATTTGGAAGAAACAACGTAGAGTCCTCCAAAACTTCCGATTATCAATACGACAACGGCCATTGCTGACACCAATCCCTTCGGGCCTTCGCTAAAAAGCGATATTTCAGCGGTCCTTATTCCTCCGCAGGCGTGAGCCACGGCCAAAACCAATCCAAAAGACAAAAATCCGAAAGCCGCGAGCGCGTATCCGACCGGATAAAAAGACCAGACAACGAGCATATAGCTTGCTGCCAAAAACGCGGAAATGGCAAAGGCCGAAGACAGCGTTTCAGACTGTAAAGCTGACGAACGGATGCCTTTGTGCCAAATCAGCGCGATAAATACCAAGAAAAGCCCCCAGGCGATAAAGCCTACTTCCCCGGGCATGCTTAGCAGATAAGAAGCGCCGCTTGTGAACCTTATACCCCAAAAAACGGTATTGTTGACCGCCGCGGGCTTGTATTGATCCCATAGATAACCGAATGTTCCCGGCCCTGAACCAAGCAGAGGAGATGCTTTCAGCGCCTCTTTGGCCACATCCAAAGTTGCTTTGTAATTAACACTGACTTCCGCCGGTGCCGCAACGGTCAGATTTGTCGCAATGTAATCGTTGAAGAAAAAACCGAAAAGAGCAAAGAGGAGTATAAGCATCGGGATGCCGATCGCGGCGGCTGACACGTTTCTTCTCCAAATCGAATAGCTCAAAATCACTAGCGCGAAAAATCCCATGATGATCCACGCGAGCTGGAAATTCACTATGGCCATTAAAATAAGAGAAAGTACGAACGCGACAGCCAACACCCACCTTAAAAAACCTTTTGAGAAATTAGAAACAAAAGGATAGAGCATGAGAATAAAAAATCCTGCGGCAAGCGACAAGCTGTTCCATGAACCGATTGTATTGAAAGTTTTGTCGGAAAAAAGAGCACCTGCCCAGGCAAGCCACCCAATCGCCGATAAAAGCGACCCGACAATCAGAATCATCATGCCTAAAAATATTCCGGAGAAGATTTTAAAGAGCGAAGAGGTGTTGTTAAACACCATTCCGATCATTAAAAAGTAAAGAGAAAAAACCAGAATTGATAAAAACGATGTCGGCTCTGAACCAAGCCCCCACAATGCTCCTCCGAATTTTGAAGTAAGGGCGGAAGCCAGCCAGACCAAGATGGAACCAAAAAGAAGCAGAAAAGACCAATGAAAAGGCATCTTTATTTTTCCGAAAGTGATCGCCTGCGCCAAATAGCATAAAAACGCCGCAAAAACCAAAACCGAGAGCATTAAGGCCTTGTTAAATTCGACCGGAGAAAGAGTATTGGGCCAAAACCATAGAGGCAACAGGAAAGCTGAAGCCGCAAGACACCATTCGGCCGCTTTAGTAAAGATATTTTTACCCTCGCTTGCTCCGGCTTGGCCGGAAAATTGTGATGTAAACATAGATTTAAACATATAGGTAATTATAGAAGGGTTATGCACTTTGGCAATGTGGATAATTATGTATATTATGTATATAATGAAATGAAAAATGGGCAAAAAATACCTCACTATCAAACAAACTGCAAGAATAATAGGGGTTACGGAGCTAACCCTCCGCAACTGGGACCGCGCCAAGAAATTTACGGCTATCCGCCATCCAATAAACAACTACAGGATGTATGAACTCGCCCAAATCGAGACATTCATGCAAAAACTAGGCTTCGGCAAACCCTCCAAAAAACTGGTTATTAAGGTGCTTGAGGATTAACAAAACCGCGCCAAAGCGCGGTTTTGTTGTTCTCTGCCTATAAGCCGAATTCTGTCCCGGCACCGCTTTTTGTCTCCAAAAAGTTGTGCCGGGGATAGTCATCTATCTGGACCTTCGATTGCTCTCGGGTTCTAGTCCCGACTTGCATCGCGGACTTTTAGCCCCCTATTACGAGGTTGCACCGGATAGGTGTTTTCAACCTTGCTATCTCACGATAGCATGACGTGCGCTCTTACCGCACGATTTCACCATTGCCTTCCTGCCCTTTAGGGGCAAGGCGGCTGTATATTTTCTGTTGCACTCTCCGTCCCTACCGAATTTCTTCGATAAAGCGTGGCCGTTAGCCACTATCTCTGCCAAAATTGGCGGTGTTCGGACTTTCCTCTCACGATGAGCCATTTAGGCGAATCGGAGCGACTATCCAGCAAAGAACTATTATATAGTAGCAAATCTTGCAAAAAAATCAAGTTCTCGCTAGTTTGTTGATAGTGAAATCTTTGACAAAAGGAGATAGAAAGTGAAAAGAAAAAATCTGTATCTGTTGCCGGAAAGCGCGGAACCTGAACATTACAAAATATCGCTCTCGCCCGATCTGGAAAAATTTACTTTTTTGGGATTTGAGATCGTTACAGTAGACATCTTAAAACCCACAAAGAAAATAACTTTTCATGCCGTCGATCTTGAAATAAAAAACTCGAGCTTGGTTTATGCCGACCAATCCGGCGGCGTTGGGTTTGGGCAAAAACAAATTTCTTATAATAAGAGATTTGAAACTGTAACCCTAGAATCAGCAAAAACATTAAAACCCGGCAAAGCTTTCCTCAATATTAATTTTGAAGGCGAGCTAAACGACCAGATGCATGGTTTTTACAGAACTTGGTATGAGCTTGAAAAAGGCAAGAAAACTTGGGGCGCCGCAACTCAATTTGAATCAACCGACGCAAGACGCTGTTTTCCATGCTGGGATGAACCAGCGAAGAAAGCGACATTCGAACTTGGCATCACTGTGCCGAAAGATTATACCGTAATTTTTAATATCGATCCTGAAAAAATTGAAAATCTTGATAACGGCTACAAACATGTATCATTTCCAAAAACTCCCAAAATGTCCACTTATCTTGTTGCGATTATCGTCGCGCATCTCAAATGCATTGATGGAAAAGATAAGAACGGCGTCGCACATCGAGTTTGGGCAATACCGGGCAAAGAAGAACATGGTAAGTTCGCACTCGCATGCTCGATTGCCTCGGTGGAATTTTATGAAAAGAAAACCGGCATTTCCTACAAATCAATTACTACGGATTCTCCAAAACTGGATATGATCGCCTGCCCCGATTTCGCGTCGGGCGCTATGGAAAATTTGGGCGCAATCACTTACCGCGAAACTGCGGCGCTAATCGACCCCAAAAACGACACCGCAGCCGCCAAAGAGCGTGTCGCGGAAGTCGTTATGCACGAGAACGCGCATATGTGGTTCGGTGACTTGGTTACGATGAAATGGTGGAATGGGCTTTGGCTAAACGAGGGATTTGCGACGTTCATGTCGCACTGCGCAATGCACGATAAATTTCCCGAATGGGATATATGGACAGGATTTGTAGCCGGAGATTTCCGCTCGGCGCTTCATTTGGACAGCTTGAAAAACAGCCACCCTATCGAAATTTATGTGAAAAGTCCATGCGAGATCCGAGAAATATTCGATGATATCACATACGCAAAAGGTTCGGTGGTCAATAGGATGGCCGAACAATATCTTGGAGAGGATTTTTGGAAAGGTTTGGCGATTTATCTAAAACGCTTCTCGTACAAGAATGCGGACACGGTGGATCTATGGCAAGCGCTGGAAAAAGCTTCAGGAAAACCCGTCCGCGACATCATGGCGCGCTACACCAAACAGTCGGGATATCCGGTTGTTAAGGTAAAAACTATTGCAAGCAACGGCATCGTAACAAAAATAGGCCTTTCACAGGAAAGATTCCTCGCTGATGGATCGCGTGATGAAGAAACGCAGTGGGTTGTTCCAATCAACGTGCTGACGCAAAAAGAAACAACAAATTTGGAGCCGTTATCCGAAAAAAACAAAGATTTTACCATTCTGGGCAAACCAGAATGGTTTAAGCTAAATTCCGGCCAAAGTGGATTTTACCGAGTTGCTTATTCTGATGAGCTTTGGAACGGGCTCGTTGAAGCGGTAAATCGCGGTGAACTTTCCAATGCCGACCGTATCGGTCTTTTAGACGATTCAATGGCGCTCGCAAAAGCAGGATACATGAAAACTTCGCAAGCACTCGACATGATCGCGGCACAGCAGTATGACAAGGAATTTGACGGAAACGTCTGGTCAGTCCTCATTTCAAATTTAAACACAATAAACCATATTCTGGATAACGACGAGAAGTGGAAAGAAGAGCTGGCTTCGTTCGCGAGAAAAATGCTTCGCCCGGCTTTCGAAAAATTAGGGTGGAGTAAATTGCCGGACGAAAAACACACTAACACGCTTCTCCGTAGTGCCGTAATAAGAAACCTCGGCGAATACGGGGACGCAAGTATGGTTTTGGAATCCCAAATATGCTTCGGCTCTTCCGGCGCGAACTTGGACGCCGACTTAAAAAGCGTTATCTATTCCTTAGTTGCTCAAAACGGCGGTCAAACGGAATTCGATGCTTTGCTGAAAATTTATGATGAAACGAACGACGCCCGGGAAAAAGAACGGATCCAATCTGCGATTAGCTGTTTCAAAAGTGAAGAGATGATAAAAAAAGTAATTGATTTTTCTTTGAGCGAACGCGTCAGAAAGCAGGATTGGTTCAGAATAATGGTTATGCTTGGCTATAATCCAAAAGCAAGGCTTATCGCCTGGAATTTTCTCAAGGAAAACTGGAATGATTTTCATAAAAAATATGAAGGCAATCTTTCTCTCCTCGTCAGCACACTGAAAGGAGTAACGAGCGGATTCACGGACGAAAAAAATCTTTCCGACATCAAAAAATTCTTCAAGGCACATCCGCTGAAAGAAGCGAAGCGCACGATGAAGCAGGTAGTTGAAACGATCGAAACAAACATCAAGTGGCGCAATCGCTCGCTTGAAAAAATAAAAAACTGGTTAGCAAACCGCTAACCGGTTTTATTTTTATTTTATGAACATCCGCCGATGCTGTTGCCACAGGATGAGCAAGCATAGCATGAGCCGGTGCGCCGCATTTGATTGCCGCAACGGCAAAACGGCGCGTCCTGCAAGGCAAAAACTTTCGAATCAAATGAAGCAACTTTCACAATGGGCGCCGGGATTTTGGGCTGTTCATCAAGTTTCGGTGCCTCGTTTTTAATTGTATCGCCATTTTCATCGCCGCTTCCTTCCGCGCCATGCGGATAAACCCCCATCGATGCTTGGTCTTCCGCGGATAAGAAATTTATCGCGAGATATTTTCCGATATAATCCAAAATCGATTTCGCGATAGGTATGTCCTGGTTCGTCGTAAATCCTGCAGGCTCAAATCTCCAGTGAACGAATTTCCTGATTATTGTTTCCACGGGAACTCCCGACTGCAAGGCTACCGACATCATTACGCCGATGGCTTCCATAAGTCCGGAAATAGTAGAGCCCTCTTTCGCCACTCTGATGAAAACTTCGCCCAATTTCCCGTCATCATACATTCCGCAATGGATGTATCCCTCATGGCCGGCGATAGAAAACTTGTGCCGCAATGATTTTACATCAGCCGGCATCTTTTTTCTTTGAGCTTCGCCCGGAGCTTCTTTCATTTCTGCGTTCTCTTTGAATACATCTTTTGTTTTTGAAGTATTTAACGGCTGTGCTCCTTTTGAATTGTCGCGGTAAATGGCGATCGCTTTCAATCCAAGTTTCCACGCCTCAAGATAAGTATTCATTATATCTTCGATAGTAGCAGATTCCGGCAAATTGACAGTCTTGGAAATGGCACCTGAAATAAACTGCTGTGCCGCGCCCATCATTCGTATGTGCCCCAGATAATGTATTGAGCGCGTACCCTTTGCCGCGTTGGTCGCGCAATCAAAAACGGCAAGATGCTCGTCTTTCAGATAAGGAGCGCCCTCTATAGTGTCATTTGCCAACAAATAATCCATGATCGCCTTAATTTCGGTTTCCGCGTATCCTAATTTGCGAAGCGCTGGTTCCACGGCAGTGTTCGATATCTTTAAAAATCCGCCTCCGACCATTTTTTTGTAAGCAACAAGGGAAAACGCCGGCTCAATGCCCGTCGTCGTACAATCCATCATGAAAGCTATAGTTCCGGTTGGCGCCAAAACCGTTGCCTGTGAATTCCTTATTCCATAATTTCTTCCGGCATCATACGCGCGTGCCCAAACATTCTGCGCTTCCTGCCAGAGTTTCTGTGGAATAAAAGTTTGACTGATCTTTTTTGCTTCTATTCCGTGTATCCTTATTACATTCATCATTGGCTCCCTATTTTTTTCAAAACCCGCAAATGAACCTACTGATTTGGCAAGTTCCGCGGAAACCGTATAAGCTTCACCGTTCATTATGGAAGTTATCGCTCCGGCATAAGCGCGCGCCTCGTCCGAATCGTAGGCTAAACCCATGTTCATCATTAAAGCTCCGAGATTCGCGTATCCAAGACCCAATTGCCTGTAACTTTTTGCGTTCTCTGCGATCTTTTCCGTTGGATACGATGAAAATCCGACTATGATATCCTGCGCGATGATCAGTATCCTAACGGCCTTGCGGAATGATTCCATATCAAAAACATTCCCATCAAAAAATCCTAAAAGATTGAGTGATGCAAGATTGCAGGCGGAATCATCCAAGTGCATGTATTCACTGCATGGGTTCGAACCGTTAATCCTACCTGTATTGGGACAAGTGTGCCATCTGTTGATGGTTGAATCAAATTGGATCCCTGGGTCTGCGCAATTCCATGTCGCTTCCGCAATAAGACGCATTAAATCTTTCGCTTTGACGGTTTCCGCTATCTCCCCAGTGCGGACCATCCGTAAATGCCAATCCTTGTCCTCCGCGACCGCCAGCATGAACTCATCCGAAACCCTAACGGAATTGTTGGCGTTCTGAAAAAATGTGTTCGCGTAAACTTCGCCGTCGATCGCCGAATCGTACCCGAGAGCGAGTAGAGCCTTGGCTTTTTCTTCTTCTTTCCATTTACAGACGATGAATTGTCTTACGTCCGGGTGGTCGATATTCAATATGACCATTTTTGCGGCACGTCTCGTTTTGCCACCAGATTTGATGGTACCAGCGATAGCGTCCGCCCCTTTCATAAAAGATACCGGTCCGGAAGACTTCCCGCGGTTGGAAATGTTTTCCTTGGAAGAACGCAGTGCGGAAAGGTTGATGCCGGCTCCAGAACCGCCTGAAAATATCATCATTTCTGTTTTGTACCACTCGGCAATGGATTCCCTTGAGTCCGCGATAGACAAAATGAAACAAGCAGAACATTGCGGTCTCTTTTCTACCCCGACATTGAACCAAACTGGTGAATTAAAAGCCGCTTTTTGGTGGACGAGCAGGTATTTTAACTCGTGATTGAACACTTTGGCGTCTTTTTCGGTACTAAAATAGCCAGCTTCCTTTCCATTAGTAGTAATGGTGTCGGCAACGCGGTCAATAAGCTGTCTGACCGAATATTCGCGTCCCGGTTTCCCGACATGTCCGGAAAAATATTTCTCTGCGACTATGTCAGTCGCCGTTTGAGACCAGAATTTCGGGGTTTCAACGTCTTTTTGCTCAAATACCGTCTCTCCTTTAGCCGAGGTGATGCGCGCAACTCTGCGCTCCCACTCGATCTCATCATATGGATGGACGCCCTCTCCGGTAAAGTAACGGTTTATCTCTAATTTATCGAAGTTTTGTGCAAAAAAAGTCCCCTTCTGGGACTCATCATTCAATAAAATATTTTTCATGTCACTCATACTTTTATTATGAGCTCAAAAAAAATTGCTACAAGATGTGGATAAGTTTTTTATTTTGCGACCTCGTCTATTTCTAAAATTTTCCTTCTCCACCGGACAACCCTTTTGGCGCATGCTAGAAATGGAGACAGAAAAAGAATTAAAGTTTCCAACCTAATAAGGCAGTGGCATTGTTTTCGCGACAATATGGTCATTTTGGATTTTTATAGGCGCTTGGTTGAATAATGAAGTATTATTTTCTCTTTGTATTCTTTTCTGAATCATCTTATAATAATCCTTGTTCATTTCAAATCCGGTATATTTTCTACCATTTCGTATGCAAGAAACAGCAGTTGTTCCGCTTCCCATAAATGGATCAAACACTATTCCGTTTTTAGGACTACTCGCCCTAATCATTCTGTCTATGATAGCAAGGGGCTTCTGCGTAGGATGTTTTTCTCTTTCCGGGTCTTGTCTGTGAAGACGAGAGTGACTCCATATGTCTTTTGGATTATATCCTACCTCCAACCACTTTGCACCAACAAATATTGAGCGGGTTCTTGCCTTTTTTGTTTCCTCATCATAAGGAATTCTTACTTCGTCTATGTTGAAATAGTAATCTTTGTTTTTCACAAAAACGCCGATATTATCATGTACAGATGTAAAGCGCCGAGTTGAACCACCCATGCTTGGCACTCTTCTGTCCCAAATTATTTCATTTATCATTTTCATCTTTTGTTTGAGATATGAAAAAATCTCCGGGCTGTATTGCCAACTCAAAAAAATATACATACTTCCGCTGTCTTTCAGCTTTGGTATGACCGAATCAATCCATTCATATATCCACTTTAAATATTCTTCTGGGTCTTTCATGTCCGAATCATTGCCATAGTCCTTTCCTAGGCAATATGGCGGATCGGCTACAATTAAATCGATTGAACTATCCTTAATCTTTCCAATCCCCTGAAGACAATCTTCATTGTATATTTTATTAATAAAATCGAGCATTGTTTTAAGATAGATATTATACTGTTTTTTTACAACAATGTTACCGAAGCAACCTTATCTCCGGGTGCTAGTTTCATTATCCTTACTCCCTGCGTTGCGCGGGAGAGCGAAGGAATTTGCGAAAGCGGGGCGCGTATGACCTGTCCTTTTTGCGACATCGCGATAATTTCCGTGGCATCGTCCTCCACGACCTGAACCGAAACCAAATTCCCGGTCTTCGGCGTAACTTTTGAGGTCTTTATTCCAGAACCTCCGCGCCTTTGTACTTTATATTGTGAAATGCTTGTTTTCTTGCCATAGCCCAATTGGGAAACCGATAAAATTTCTGCTTTTTTGGCTTCCCGCATAATAATATCCATTCCGACAAGCTCGTCATTTTTCTTTAGTCTCATCCCGCGAATGCCTTTTGCCGCGCGCCCCATCGAACGGATATCCTTTTCTTTGAATCGGATCGCCTTGCCGAGCTTAGAAGAAAGCACAATCTCTTCTCCGGCGGACACAACACGCGCGAAACGCAAAGTATCGCCTTTTTTCAGATTTATTGCTTTAATACCGGACCTTCTTACATCCTCAAAATCTTTTGAATCAACTTTTTTGATAACTCCCGCCTCCGTGCAAAGGATAACGAAATAGGTCTGCCCCTTTTTAGCTTTCGGCACAGGCAAAACTGACGTCGCGCGCTCATCGGCCGACAAAGACAAAAAGTTCGCAATGGACTTTCCTTTGGACTGCCTTGTCCCTTCCGGTATTTCGTACATTTTTGTCTGATAGACTTTGCCGGAGTTGGTAAAAAACAGAAGATCGTCGTGGGAATTGCCCGCGATGAATTCATAAGCAACGTCTTCCTCTTTAGTTGTCATGCCGATGACTCCCTTCCCTCCGCGTCTCTGCACTTTGTATTCTTCGGGCTTGATGCGCTTCGCGTAACCGCCTTGGGTCAAAATTAAAATTGTTTCTTCTTCGGGTACCAGATCCTCCTGCGAAATTATTTTGGCGGCCCCGGCAACCAGCCTTGTCTTTCTTTCATCCCCGTATTTCTTTTTGACTTCTTCCAAGTCATCTTTCACAACGCCATCGATCTTTTTGGGATCCGCGAGCAAGGCCTTCAGCTCTTTTATCAATTTCTGCTTTTCTTTCAGTTCGTCTTCAATCTTTTGGCGTTCGAGCCCGGCCAAAGTCTGCAAGCGCATTTCCAAAATGGCCGTTGCCTGTTTATCAGACAAGTCGAACTTTTTTACCAAATTCTTATGTGCTTCTTCCTTATCATCCGAGCTCTTAATGGTCTTAATAATGGCATCTATATGGTCAAGCGCTTTCTTTAACCCGAGTAAAATATGTTCGCGGTCCTGCGCTCGCGCAAGGTCAAACTTCGCACGGCGCCCGATAATGACGCGCCTATGCTTGATGAACTCTTCCAAAATGGTTTTGAGCGACAGCGTCTGCGGCTGAATGCCGTCCAAAAGCGCGATCATATTGAAATGAAAAGTGCGCTCAAGATCCGTATATTTAAAAAGATTATTCAGCACTTTTTGCGGATAGGCGTCTCTTTTAAGATCAATTGCTATTTGCAATCCTTCTTTGTCCGATTCGTCCCTTATGTCCCTAATGCCCTCTAATTTTTTTTCATGCACTAGCTCCGCCATGCGCATAATAAGCTCCGATTTATTCACCTGATAAGGAATGGAAGTTATCAATATCTGCCAGTCGCCGTTTTTCCGCTCGACTATCTCCGCTTCGCCTCTGTTTACGACAGGACCCCTCCCTGTCACATAAGCCTGCAAAATATCTTTTTTATTAAAAATTATTCCTCCGGTCGGAAAATCGGGTCCTTTTACATATTCAACGAGATCTTCGACTGTTGCTCTGGGATGCGCCAAAAGGTGGAGCGTCGCGTCCGCA
>Ga0209343_10004076_pt1 | contig 18123 bp, 17 predicted proteins | sample RifCSPlowO2_02_FD_184026 | JGI IMG/M metagenome (GOLD analysis project Ga0209343, IMG submission 184026) | Groundwater microbial communities from Rifle, Colorado - Rifle CSP2_plank lowO2_0.2 (SPAdes) (version 2) | ecosystem: Environmental > Aquatic > Deep subsurface > Groundwater | place... | reverse complement strand
ACCCCGCCGATCGCGCCTTCCGTGGTTTTTTTTGGACTGACCGCGGGTGCCAGCGGGCGACGGCCGGCGAGGCGTCCCGCGTAGTACTGGGCGGTATCGCTCACCATCACGGTCAGCATCAGCAGAAACAGCGGCCCCGGGCCTTCGTGCACCCGAATGGCCAGCAGCGCGCCGATTGGCAGCGCCAGATACAGGGACGGAAACAGGGCGGCGGACACTCTCGCGAGCGCGTCCGGCCCGCCTCTCCAGCGGCTCAACGTCACGCCGGAAAGCGCGACGAGCTGGGCTAAGAGCACGACGTGCAGCGGGTCGGGCTGGAGGCGACTGGAGGCGGCCGGCATCGCCAGGGCCGCGAGCGTGATCAGGGCGCCGGTCACGGAGGGCCACACCGGGATCTGCAGGCCGCTCGTCCGGGCAAGGCCGACGAGCTCGATGGTGGCGGCCAACAGCAGCAGGAAGGCCGCCGCCAAGAACAGAGCCGGCGGCGCGAACCAGACCAGGGCAATCGTCAGTGCGACGAGCACGGCGCCGCTCAGGACGCGGATCACTTCGCGCCAAGCGCGACCGGCGACGGCTTGATGCCGCCGTACCGGCGATCGCGCTTCTGGTAGGCGACGATCGCCTCGAGCAGGTCGCGGCGGCGGAAATCGGGCCAGAGCGTTTCGGTCACCCAGATCTCCGAGTAGGCAATTTGCCAGAGCAGAAAGTTGCTGACTCGCATCTCGCCGCTCGTCCGGATGAGGAGATCGGGATCGGGCTGGCCGGCAGTGTAGAGAAACTCGCTGAAGCGGCGCTCGTCGAGCGCCTCAGGGACGATGCCGGCCGCCATTGCGCGCCGCGCCGCATCGACAATTTCCGCCCGGCCGCCGTAGTTGAGCGCGATGTTGAACAGCATACCGCTGTTCACGGCAGTCTGGCGGATGCCGATCTCGAGCTCGTGACGCACGTCCTCCGTGAGCTCTTCCGGACGTCCGATCACGCTGAACCTGATGTTGTTCTTGTGCAGCGTGGCGAGCTCCAACCTGATGTACCGCTTCAACAGCGTCATCAGGGTGTTGACTTCCGCGCGAGGCCGCTTCCAGTTCTCGATCGAAAAGGCGTACAGCGTGAGGACACCAATGCCCAGGCGGGCGGACGTCTCGACCACGTCGCGCACCGAGTCGATGCCGGCCCGGTGACCTTCGACGCGAGGCAGCCGCCGCTGGGCCGCCCACCGGCCGTTGCCGTCCATGATGATGGCGATGTGCGCGGGAAGGTGCTCGAAGTTCACCTGGCGCGCCAGCGCCTCATCGGGCGATCCTGGCGGAATCCCCGCCAGGAGCTGCTCAAGCGGCATACCGGTTCCTTCGCTGCAAACCTCGATTGTACAACGGTGGACATTTGGTCATTGGGTAATCTGGAGAACTCGTGGTTGCCCGGCTACCCGATGCCGGAGTCGTAGGCGACGCTCACAAGAAAGAGTCCTTCGGCTGGTGCCGTCGGACCCGCCATGGCGCGGTCGCGCGACCCCATCACCTCGCTCAGCCAGCCGGCTGGACGACGGCCGCGCCCGATCTCGATCAGCGTCCCCACCATGGTCCTCACCATATGCCGGAGGAAACCGTCGCCCGTGATCTCGTACGTGATGAGCGTGCCTGGACCGACCTGCAGACCCTCAAGGCCGCCGCCGACGCCTGAGCTCTTCGCATCGGCGGGCCGCCCGGCGCGGCGGCTGGTCAGCCGCGACGAGAACACTTCGCGCTCGGTCGTCCGCGTGTCGCCGCCCGAGGCCTGAAAGGCGGCGAAGTCGTGGCGGCCCGCGACCAGCTTGGCCTCCGACGCCATCGCCTCGACGTCGAGCGCGGGCGCCGCAATACGCCACGCGTAGGCCCGATCGAAGGGGCTGATGACGTCCCCGTTCCAGATGCGGTAGCGATAGGTTTTCGATCGTGCCTCGAAGCGCGCGTGAAAGCTTGCAGAGGCTTCGACCGCGTCGAGCACCCGGACGGCCCCAGGCAGCCGGGCATTGACCGCGCGGACCAGCGCCGCCGGTTCGATGGCGCGCTCGAGCGACACGCTGCCGACCTGGCCGAGCGCATGAACGCCCGCGTCGGTGCGGCCTGCACCGGTCACGGCGACGTCGCGGCCATCCAGTTCGCGCAGCGCGTCTTCCAGCAGACCCTGGATGGAGGTGCCGGCCGCCTGGCGTTGCCAGCCGACGAAGCCGGTCCCGTCATAGGCGATGGTCAGCTTGAACGTCGACACGCAGATACCGTCTCCACAACCCTCTTGCCCCGAGATGCCATCCGTGCGTCTTCGTGCTCGTGACCCGATGGTTCGGGTTACGCGACCACCGGCCTCGACCCAGGCTTGGCTACCGGCACACCCTGCGCGCAGAGCGGACAGGCGTCGGGCTGGTACGTCGGCAGATCGACGTCGAGAAGAGCCTCGAATGGCACGTCGAAGCGCGAGCGACCGCCGCTCCGATCGACGATGGCGGCGACCCCTACGGCCTGGCCGCCCGCCGCCTTCGCCACCTGCATCGTCTCGCGCGTCGATCCGCCCGTGGTCAGCACGTCCTCGATCACAATCACGCGATCGATCCCGGCGAGCGCAAAGCCGCGCCGCAGCGTGAGCACGCCGTCCTGACGCTCGGCGAAGACAGCGCGCACGCCCAGCGCCCGGCCGACCTCGTGTCCGATGATGACTCCGCCGAGCGCCGGCGACAGCACGACGGTGGGCTGCAGATGGCGAGTGCGTGCCGCGATGGCCTGACCCAGCGTTTCGGCGTGCCGGGGGTGCTGCAGGACGAGCGCGCACTGCAGGTAGCCCGCGCTGTGCAGGCCGGACGACAGGCGGAAATGTCCGTCGCGCAGCGCGCCCGAGCGGCGGAAGAGATCGAGGAGCTCGTCGCGAGTCATGTCGGTTCCGCGATTTCGGTAGTATACCTTTCGCACGATGACCGTATTCACACGGAGGAGTTTGCAATGCGCAGCCAGACGTCCCGCGCTCGACTCGCGCCCCTCGCCGTGGCAGCGGCGCTGTGGGCGGCGCCCGCATTCGCCCAGGTTCCGGCGACGCCGTCGGTGCGGCAGCTGTCGGTCGACGAGGCCGTGCGTCTCGCGCTGGAGCAGAATCTCGGGATCCAGATCGAGCGCGTGAATCCGAGGATCCAGGACATGGCGGTCGCTCAGGCGCGCAGCTCCTGGGCGCCGATGGTTTCGTCGTCGCTGACCGGTAACTCGACGAACAGTCCGTCGACGAGCGCGCTGTCCGGCGGCCGCGACCGGATCACCGACTCGCACGTCGCGACCGGGTTCGCCCTCACCCAGCGCCTCCCAACCGGCGCGAGCTACTCGGCGGCATGGAACAGCTCGCGCGCGACATCGACGAATATCTTCAATAACTTCGAACCGCTGCTGCGCTCGACCATCACGTTCAACGCCACGCAGCCGCTCGTCCGGAACTTCAAGATCGACGGCGTCCGCCAGCAGCTGGAAACGAGCAGAAAGGATCGTGAGGCGTCGGACCTTCAGCTCCAGTCGACGATCGTCCTGACCACACGGAACGTCAGAAATGCGTACTGGGATCTCGTGTATCAGATCGCCAATCTGAACGCGCAGCGTCAGTCGCTGGGCCTGGCACGCCGTCTGCTTGGGGACAACGAGAAGCGCGTGCAGATCGGCACGATGGCCCCGATCGACATCGTCGAGGCGCAAGCCGAGGTGGCCCGCAACGATGAATCGGTCATCGTCGCCGAAGCCGCGATCAGGCGGGCGGAAGACGACCTCCGCGCGCTGATTTTCGACCCTGCGGCGCCGGACTTCTGGAACATTGTGATCGAACCAACCGACACCGCGCCGTTCCTGGGGCAGGCGCTCGATGTTGGAGGTGCCGTTCGCCACGCGCTCGAGCACCGCCTCGATGTGCATCTCGCGAAGAACGGCCTCGCACGAACCGACATCGACATCCAGTACTACCGGAACCAGACGCTCCCCGAGGTGAACGCCGAAGCCGCGTACAGCACGGCGGCGGTGGGCGGCCAGGAACTGGCCGGCCTGACCTCGATCCCGCTCGGTCCCGTCGAGAGGTCGCTCGCCGCGCGACACGGCTTTGGCTCAGTGCTCGGAGACCTATTGACCAGCACGTTCCCGGCCTGGACGGTCGGCGTCACGATCTCCTATCCCATCGGCAGGAGCGCGGCTGAAGCCAGCCTCGCGCGGTCGCGGCTTCAGTATTCACAGGGCCAGGCCCAGCTGAGGCGCCTGGAATTGCAGATCGCGACCCAGGTGCGCGACCTCGCGCGGCAGGTGCAGACGAACCAGAAGCGCATCGAAAGCGCGCGAGCCGCGCGGGAACTCGCCGAGCGTCGGCTCGACGCCGAGGAAAGAAAGTTCACGGCCGGCATCCAGACAAGCTTCTTCGTCTTTCAGGCACAGCGCGACCTCGCCCAGGCGCGCACGACGGAGGTCCGCGCCGTCTCCGACTACAGTAAGTCACTCGTCGATTTCGAAGCGGTTCAGCAGACGGCGCTGCGGTAAATCCTCGAGGGCCTCGGCCCTGTGCCCTCTCTGTTAGACTGCCCGTGTGCCGAAGCTTTCGGTCACGATCATCACGAAAAACGAGGCGGCCGAGGTGGGTGCGGCCCTCGAATCGGTGTCCTGGGCCGACGAGCGCCTCGTCGTCGACTCCGAGAGCACCGACGACACCGTCGGAATCGCTCGGCGGTTCACCGAACGGGTCACGACCCGGCCGTGGCCCGGCTACGTGGTACAGAAGAACTACGCGGCGTCGCTGGCCACGCACGACTGGATCCTGTCGCTCGACGCCGACGAACGCGTGACGCCGGCGCTCGCCCGCGAGATCCAGTCGACGATGTCGAACGACCCGGTCCATGCGGCGTTCCGAATACCGCGCGTCACGTGGCATCTCGGGCGCTGGATTCGCTCAACCGACTGGTATCCCGATTATCAGGTACGCCTGTACGACCGCCGTTCGGCCCAATGGACCGGCCGGTACGTGCACGAAGCCGTGACCGCTCAGGGCACCCTCGGAAACCTGACGGGTGAGCTCGAGCATTTCGCCTACCGTGACATCTCCGATCACCTCGAAACCATCGATCGGTACACCACCTATGCCGCGCGGCAGATGCGGGAATCCGGGCGCCGCGCCGGTCTGGTGCAGCTCGCGGGCCACCCGCCGCTCGCGTTCCTCAGGAACTACATCGCCCACGGCGGCTTTCGCGACGGTGTGCCCGGCTTCGTCATCTCATCGCTGAATGCGTATTACGTGTTCCTGAAGTTCGCGAAGCTTTGGGAACTTCAGCACAACCGAGGGGCCCGCCACGACGACGCGCGAGCCACAAGAGAACTCTTGTGAAGCATCTCCCGTAATGTTCTCGCTGCATATCGACACGGCCCGCACGTGGCGCGGCGGCCAGAACCAGGTGCTGCTCACCGTCAACGGCCTGCGCGAGATCGGCCATCGCGCGGCGCTCGTTGCGCATCCGGACGGCGAGCTGCGGAGCCGTGCCGCCGAAGGACTCGATCTGATTCCGATCGCACCCCGGTCCGAAATGGACCTGTCGGCCGCCTGGCGGCTCTCGCGCGTGGTCAGGCGTCTACGGCCAGACGTGGTCCACGCGCACGACCCGCACGGGGTCGCGATGGCGTCGCTGGCGCTGTCCATTGGGACGTCGTCTCCCGCTCCGGCCCTGATCGCGGCACGGCGCGTGGACTTTCATCTGAAGGGGAATTCGTTTTCCCGCTGGAAGCACCGCCAGGTCGACTGTTTCATTGCCGCGTCGGAGGCGATCCGGCAGATGCTCGTCGCCGACGGTGTGCCGGCTGACCATACCGTCACGGTGCACGAGGGCATCGACGTCGACCACGTCGTGGCCGCTCCTGCCGTCAATGTCCACGAGGCGTTATGGCTGCCTCACCATGCGCCCGTCGTGGGCAACATCGCCGCGCTCGTGCCGCACAAAGGACAGCGCCACCTCGTCGACGCCGCGCATCTGGTCGTCCAGGAAGTTCCCGACGCCCGGTTCGTCATCCTGGGGGAAGGTGAGCTCCGGGACCAGCTTGAGCGCCAGGTGCGGGAGTACCATCTCGACAAACATGTGCTGCTGCCCGGATTCCGCACGGACGTCCTCGGCTGCCTCAAGGGCTTCGACCTGTTCGTGATGAGCTCGGTGACCGAGGGGCTCGGCACCTCGCTGCTGGACGCGATGGCGTGCTCGAAGGCGATTGTCGCCACCCGTGCCGGCGGCGTGCCGGAAGTCGTGGACGAGGGCCGCACGGGGCTCCTCGTGGCGCCGCGCGATCATCGGACGATGGCCAAGGCGATCGTGCGGCTGCTGAGCGAGGAGCCGCTCCGGCGGCGTATGGGCGAGGCAGGCCTTGCGCGGGTGCGCGAGCGCTTCACCGTCGAGCGGATGGTGGCTGAGACGGCCGCCGTCTACGAGCGCCTGGCCGGCAAACCCCACGCAGCGGACACTGCGCGTCTTGCTGCGAGCGATTGAAGCCGCACGCATTCATCATGCCCAGGTGGCACAGCGAGTAATCGTATTTGACGGGATCCGCCGGATCCAGGCGGCGCAGCGACGCCGTGATGTCGCGCGCCATCGCCCATCCCGGGCTCGTGTACCGCGTGAGGCGAAGACACCGGCCCACGCGAATGACATGGGTGTCGAGCGGGACCACGAGCCTGGCGGCAGAGACCCGTGACCACACACCGAGATCGAGCGCGTCGCGGCGGACCATCCAGCGCAGAAACAGGTTCAGGCGCTTGCAGGCGCTGCCCGCCGATGGGCGCGGAAAGAAGTAGCAGACGCCGGGGCGGCGCGGAACGCGTCCGTAGGCGGCCCGGAGGTCGAGCGCCAGCGCTCGCGTCGAGAAGCGATCGAGAGCGTCGCCCACGTCGCGGTCGGCTTCCGCCTGCCCGTCCGCGAAGAAAGCCTCCAGCGACCCGGCGCGAGCCAGCATCTGGTGCAGCAGCCACACGAGCGCGACGAGGTCGTTGCCGCGCGTCCACCGATGCACGAAATCGGCGAACGCCGGCCCGTCGCGCGTCGGGTCGAATGCCCGAACGTACGCCGCGGGCCGATCGCCCATGATGGCGAGCAGTCGCTCGATCGAGTGCAGTACGCTCGTCACCCGGCCGAACGCCAGCGCCGCCGCACAGAACCCGACCACCTCCCGATCCTCCGGCCGGTCGAACCGCCTGACGATCTGAATCGGATCGGCGGCCGAATCCGCATAGTTGAAGTCGGCGTAGAGACGATCGAGCGTGGGTTTGAGCAGCGATTGAGGCATCAAGTTCGCCTATGATTTCTAGCATGCGACGGCGCGCGATCAAAGCCGTGACCGCAACAGTCGTGCTCGCCGCACTGTTGTGTCTCGCCACGTACGTCTACCTGCGGCGTTCGCTGCCTGTGATCGAGGGCACGGTGATCGTGTCCGGCATCGCCGGCCCCGTCGAGATTGTCCGCGATGCCGACGCCGTTCCGCACATTTTCGCGTCGACCCGGCTCGATGCGTTGTACGGTCTCGGCTACGTGCACGCCCAGGACCGCCTGTGGCAGATGGAGTTCCAGCGCCGGATCGGCCATGGCCGCCTTTCCGAGATCTTCGGGGAGGCCACGGTGCCCCAGGACCGCTTTCTCCGCACCGTGGGCTTCGGCCGCGCGGCAGCCGCGGCCTGGGTTCGGCTGCCAGCCGAGTGGCGGCAGCCGATCGATGCGTACGTGGACGGGATCAACGCCTTCATCCGGACCCGCAAGGGCGGCCGCCTGCCGCCCGAATTCCAGTTGCTCCGCTTCGAGCCGCAGCCGTGGACCGGCGTCGATGTCATGGTGTGGGTCAAGATGATGGCGTGGGATCTGAGCGCGAACTATTCGTCTGAGCTGATGCGGCAGGACATCCTGACGCGCGTCGGGCCCGGACGCCTGGCGGACCTCCTCCCGCCGTACCCCGCAGGCGGGTTGAGCGTCCTGAACGCGTCTCTTGCACGCCACTTCGGTTCTGCGCGCCCGGGTCGGCCCGACGACCGCGGCGCGCCGGCTGTTCGGAGATCCCCACACCTGCGCCGTGACGAAGGCGCGGCGTCGTTCGAGGCGTTCGCGCGCGGTCTGACGAGCGGGAACGCTTCGGTCCGACACCTGCTCCTCGCGGGCTCGAGGGCTGAGGCGATCGGCTCGAACAACTGGGTCGTCGACGGGAGCCTGACGGCCAGCGGTAAACCCCTGCTCGCCAACGACCCGCACCTCGGAGCGAGCGTGCCCTCGCTCTGGTATCTGGCACATATGTCTGCCGGCGACTTCGACGTGATCGGCGCCACGCTTCCCGGCGCGCCGGCCGTTGCCATCGGCCGCAATCGCGTGATCGGCTGGGGCGAGACCAACGTCGCAGCCGACGTCGAGGATCTCTACCGCGAGCGCCTGGACCCGTCGGGCAGGAGCGCGGACTTCCGCGGCGCGTTCGAGCCGCTGCGCATCATTCAGGAAACCATCCACGTCCGCGGCGGCCCGGCGATTCGGATCGAGGTGCGCATCTCCCGTCACGGGCCGCTCATCTCCGACGCCGTCAACGCGAATAACGCCGCCTCGAAGAGCGACCCGAAGCCCGCCGTTCTCGAGCCGCTCGCGTTCCGCTGGACGGCGCTTGACGACGAGGACAACACGGTCGGCGCGTTTCTCGAGATCAATCAGGCGCGCAACTGGACTGAGTTCACCGAGGCGCTCCGGCACTTCGTCGTGCCGGCTCAGAACTTCGTCTATGCGGACGTCGAGGGACACATCGGGTACTACGCGCCGGGCCGCATCCCGATCCGCGCAAGAGGCGATGGATCGATTCCAGCCGAAGGCTGGACCGGCGATATGGAATGGACCGGCTGGATTCCCTTCGACGAGCTGCCGCATGCCTACGACCCTCCTGACCACGTCATCATCACGGCAAATCAGCGGCCCGCGTCCCCACCCTACCCCCACCTGATCACGGTTGATTTTCCCGAACCGTATCGAGCACAGCGGCTTCACGAGCTCCTCCGGGGCCGCCGTAACCTGACGCCGGACGACTTCAGAGCGATGCAGGCCGACACGCTTTCGCCGCATGCCCGGGCGGTGCTGCCCCTGCTGTTGCGCCACGTCCGGCCCCAAACCGAGGCCGAGCACCGAGCGGTCGATCTCGTGCGCCAATGGAACTTCGACGCGCGGGGCGGCAGCGCCGGGGCCGCGGTCTTCGAGGCGTGGTTTCTGGGTCTCGCTCACGCGATTGCCGGCGACGAGCTCGGCCCTGGCGTGATCAACGCCTACGAGAGCCGTTTCTCGTACGTCACGCGCTTTGCGATGAACACGCTCGCCCGGGACGACAGCCCCTGGTGCGACAACGTCGGGACGCCGCCGCGCGAGACCTGCTCGGAGGCCGTCACGGCCGCGCTGCGCAGGGGGATGATGGCGCTGACGGAGAAGCTGGGCGGGGATATGCCGCGATGGCGATGGGATGGCGTGCATCGGGCCGTGTTCCCTCATCAAGGGCTCGACGCGGTCGGCTGGCTGCGTCCGCTGCTCAGCCGATCGATGCCGGGGGCCGGCGATTGGAGCACCGTGAACGCGGCGCCGGTGGACACCGACCGGCCATTCGAGCAGCGCGAAGTGCCTGGCTACCGTCAGATCATTGATCTCTCACCGGCCAACGACAGCCGCTTCCTCGATGCGGTCGGACAGTCGGGACATTTCCTCTCGAAGCATTACGACGCCTTTCTGCAGGACTGGCGCGGCGTCACGCACCGTCGGATGAGAATGGATCGCGCCGACATCGAGACGGGCGCGCTCGGTCATCTCCGCCTGGTACCAGCGCGCTAGTCTGTCTGAAACCTGAAGTCTGGAAGCTGGCCTCCACCCTTCTGGCGCGACTGTTGAATCATGCGCACGCCATGGCTGCAGCCGCCCACACCCCAGGCAACCCGAGGTGTTCAGACTTTTCAGAATTTCGTAATCGGAACGCCAGCCTCACACAGCGGACAGGCGCCAACCTCGAAATTGGCGGGGGCCTTGTACTCCGCGAGCGCGATGTTGGGGACGCCCAGGTCGGTCACGGCTTCGAGACGATCGTAAATCGCCGTGGTGGCCACGACAGTGCCGCCGGCTTCTGCAACCAGCGATGCGCAACGCGCGAACGTGTCCCCCGTATTCCTCACATCGTCGGCCAGCAGCACGCGCTTCCCGCGAATCTCGGACCGGTAGAAGCCGCGCAGCGTGAACCCGCCTGACGGGTCGTAGTTGAACGGCGCAAAAAGGCAGGGCGGATGCGTCAGGCTCCGGCGGCTGTCGAGGAGGCCGGCGATGGTGTGCGCCAGCAGCGCGCCGCCGGTCACCGGCCCCGCGACGACTTCAACGCGCTGCAGGAGATCTCCCGGCAGCAGATCGATCAAGTCCTGGGCGAAACGCCAGATCGTGGATGGATGCCTGAACAGCTGATGCGCGTTGAGGTACACGCGGCCGTGGTACCCGTTACCGTAGTCGAAATGGCCTTCCATCAGCAGGACCTGGGAGTGCTGCAGGTCCTTCAGCGCCTTCTCGCGCAGCTCCACACGTTTGTCCACGTCAGCCCTCAGATCCTCAACATCCGGAAATCATCAGACGCGCAATTTCTCACACTCAGGGAGTGAGTCGTTCACATACACCGTCCTTCCGTCGACGATGGTGGCCGCCACGCCGCCGCGCAGCTGCCAGCCGTCGAACGGGGTGTTTCTCGATTTCGACCGCATGCGGGCGGCCGACACCGTCACCGGCAAATCCGGGGCGAGGATCGTGATGTCGGCCGGCGCGCCTTCGGAGAGGGAGCCGCCGGACACGCGCAGGATCCGCGCCGGATTGACCGCCAGTAGCTCGACCAGACGCGCCAGCGACACGAGGCCCCGATGCACGAGCCGATCGAAGCAGAGCGAGATCGCCGTCTCGAGGCCGGTGATACCGAACGGGGCGCGATCGAACTCGACGTGCTTCTCGTCGTAATGGTGCGGTGCGTGGTCGGTGGCGATGACGTCGACGCTGCCGTCAGCCAGCCCCTGCAGCAGCGCATCGCGGTCGGCGGCTTCCCTCAGCGGCGGATTCATCTTCGTGTTGGTGTCGTAGGGAACCGGAGCGCCGAGCATGTCGTCGGTCAGGACGAAATGATGCGGCGTGACTTCGCAGGTGACGCGCACACCGCGGGTCTTCCCGTACCGGACGGCGTCGAGCGATTGCCTCGCGCTCATGTGCGCGATATGCACCGCGGCGCCTGTCAGCTCCGCCAGCGAGATGTCGCGCAGCGCCATGATCGATTCGGCCGCGCCTGGGATGCCGCGAAGCCCGAGCGTCGATGCGTGGAAGCCCTCGTGCGCCACGCCGTCCCCCTTGAGCGTCTGATCTTCGCAGTGCTCGATGACCGGCATGTCGAACATGCCCGCGTACTCGAGGGCGCGCCGCATCAGCAGCGCGGTGGCCACCGGGCGCCCATCGTCGGTGATCGCAACGCACCCGGCCTCGCGCAGCTCGGCGATGTCGGCGAGCTGCTCGCCCAGCTGGCCGCGCGAGACCGCGCCAATCGGGTACACGCGCGCGAGCCGCGCTTCGGCGGCTTTCCGCAGGATGTACCCCGTCACGCCCGCGTTGTCGTTCACCGGCAAGGTGTTCGGCATGCACGCAACCGCTGTAAAGCCGCCGGCCACGGCCGCCGCCGTGCCGGTCGCCACGGTTTCTTTGTGCTCCTGGCCGGGCTCGCGCAGGTGCACGTGCATGTCGATGAACCCCGGGCAGAGGATGAGTCCGCGCGGCAGATCCACAACGCTGACGCCGTGTTCCGCCGGCACGTCCTTTCCGACGCGTGCGATGCGTCCATCCTCGATCACCACGTCGAATTCGCCGTCCCGGCCGTTGGCAGGATCGACGATCCGCGCGCCCTTCAGCAGTCGCGTCGGCATCTAGTCCCCTTCCTCGACACCGCCAGCCAGGAGGTAGAGCACCGCCATCCGGACGGCCACGCCGTTGGCGACCTGTTCGAGAATGACGGAGTACGGACCATCGGCGACGTCCGACGCGATCTCGACGCCGCGGTTGATGGGTCCGGGGTGCATGATAATCACGCCGGGTTTCGCCCTTCGGACGCGTTCGGCGGTCATACCGAAAACGTTGAAATACTCGCGCAACGAGGGGACAAACGCGCCCTGCATCCGTTCCTGCTGGATGCGCAGCATCATGATGACATCCGCGTCCGTGACCGCCTCGTCCACCGACGCCGTGGCGTGCACGCCGAGGCGCTCGATGCCCGGCAGCATGAGCGTGGGCGGACCGCTCACCCAGACCTCGGCGCCGAGCTTCGTCAGCAGCAGAACGTTCGACCGCAGCACGCGGCTGTGCAGCAGATCGCCGACGATGGCCACCTTGAGGTTGTCGATGCGTGGGTGGTGCTGTCTGATGGTAAACGCATCGAGCAGCGCCTGGGTCGGGTGCTCGTGCATGCCGTCGCCTGCGTTGATGATGCGGGAACGACAGATGCGCGAGAGCAGGTGACACGCGCCGGACGAGGCGTGACGCAGCACGATCATGTCGGGAGCCATCGCCTCGATATTCAATGCAGTGTCGGCCAGCGTCTCGCCCTTGAGCACGCTCGACGTGGCTACCGCGATGTTCAGCGTGTCGGCGCTCAGGCGCTTCTCCGCGATTTCGAACGACGTCCGCGTGCGCGTGCTGGGCTCGTAGAACAGGTTCACCACCGTCTTCCCGCGCAAGGTCGGCACTTTCTTGATCGGCCGTTCGCCGATCTCCCGCATGGCCTCCGCGGTTTCGAGGATCCGGTAAATCTCGTCGGGCGACAGATCGGCGATCCCCAGCAGATCCTTCTTCATCCCTGGATCTCCACTTCGTCGCGGCCGTCGATTTCCGTCAGGTGCACCTGGACGCTCTCCGAGGACGAGGTCGGCAGATTCTTGCCGACGTAATCGGCTTTGATCGGCAGCTCGCGGTGGCCGCGATCCACCAGCACGATCAGCTGAATCGACCGGGGCCGACCGAACTCGAGGAGGGCGTCCAGCGCCGCTCGGATGGTGCGGCCGGTATACAGCACGTCGTCGACCAGGAGAATGCGCTTGTCATCGATGGAGAACGGAATCTCGGTGCTCCGGACGACCGGCTGCGCGCCGACGGCGTGACGCATCAGGTCGTCGCGATACAGCGTGATGTCGAGGGCGCCGGTAGGCACCTCCTGACGGTTGATGTCGCGCAGAATGGCGGCCAGGCGCCGGGCCAGCGGCACGCCGCGCGCACGAATACCGACCAGCGCCAGATCCTCGATCCCGCGATTCCGCTCGAGAATCTCGTGCGCAATACGCGCCAGGGTCCGCTTCATGCGGTCGGCATCCATCACGACAGGCATGGCGCTACCTGAATCTGAGGACGGGACGACTGGGTGGCTCGATGATTAGGAACGCGGGCGGGCGCCGGCATCTGTACCTCTTCGCGCTCTCGCAGGAGCGCGTTAAAGAGACGAACGGAGTTCATTATAGTTCAAGTCTCATCTTTCATACGTTGGAATGAACGTGATGGGCCGGTCGGCGGTAAACGCCGGCTGGAAGAGATCGGTGCGGGTATAGCCGTCCATGTCCCGCCCTACCGGCAGGCCCAGAAAGTAAAGGACGGTCGGTACCACGTCGACCACCGACGCGCGCCTGACGAGGCCCGCCTTTGCGACCAGGGCGCCGTACGCCATCAGAAATCCGTCGGGCGCCCCCTCGTGCGACCCGCTCACTTCCGGATCGCCGATGACGCGCTCGAGCACTCGCTTGGCGAGCCCCAGCGGCTCCATCCCGTAGCCGGACACCACCAGCAGCAGGTCATCGGGCCCGAGCGAGGCGATCGCGCGCCCGATCGCCTCGTCAATCAGCGCGTAATGGCTCTCGAGAACCGCCCCGTACCGGCGCCGCTCCTCCTCGGTGACGTCGCCAAACTGCGAGGGAACGGCGTATCGGAGAAAATAATGCCCGATGGAATCGAGGCTCTCGTACCGCACGATCGTCACCTGGGTGGGGCGCCCGGCGGCCAGCCTCTGCGCCAGCCGATCGTGGGCGCGATCGGTCCTGCCGGGCAGCTGATGGCGGCCGACGACGTTCGTTCCCGCCGGGTGCACGGGGCCAGCATCGAACGCCGACGCCTGCATGATCGGCAGCGCGTCATCGTGCAGGTCGGGCGGGTAAAGCATCGAAGGATCGTCGAGGCCGGAGGTCGTCAATGCCAGACGGGCGTAGACGTCGCTAACGACGTAGCCGCGCACGACAGGCGCCGGATAGGTCAACGGCCAGTTGATGACGCCGACCGGAACCCCGAACGTGCCGAGGATGCTCCACAACGTCCGTGTTCGCACGGTGGCTGAGGTATAGGGCTCTTCGGTGAGCAGGCCGAAACGGATGAGCCCGCTCGCGTAACAGTAGTCGGGGAGGAGCCGGATCGGATCGCCGCCGCGGGCGGACCGATACAGCCGCGCCGACCGCACGCCGTTCTGCTGTGGCAGCTTCCCGGTTGCGACGGCGGTCCACACGGCTTCCGCCGATGTCGGGTGGAGCGTCGCCAGGTGCATCACCGCCCCCGCGTCAAGAATGCGCCCGAAATTCGGGAGCCGCCCCTGCGCGGCCGCCTTGGTCACGAGCTCGAGCGAGCCCGCGTCGACCGCGATGATCGTCACCCGCGAGGCACGGTCCCACAGCGGCGTGTCGAGGGCCGTGTCGAGCGGACGTGCCTCGAGCGGCGGCGTGCGGCCGCCGCCGCGGGCGACCAGGGGCGCCGCAATCGAGCCGCCCGCGATGAACACGAGGAGGGTCGCCCAGACGGCGCGCCGCTGGCGCCCCGCACGGCGCCGGGCCAGACCGACGATTCCGAAAAGCGCCGCCGACACCGCCAGCGACGGCGCGGCGATCGCAAGCGCACGCGCCGTCTCCGGCTCGAGGACCGTCGAAAACGTTCGAAGGTTCGCCCACATCAATGCCGCGCCGGCGCCTGAAGCCACCGCTCCCAGCCACGCGAGCACCGCGATGCTGATCCAGGCTGGCGAAAACAGCTCGCGCGCCAGCAGCTGCCGCGCCACCAGGATCACGTAGAAGACGGCCGTCAGGTGGACGGCATAGAACAGCCCCGTGGTCATGGCGAGCGGAGCGAGCGCGACGGGGTCGAGTGGCAGCCTCGGATTCAGCTGCAGGAAGAGAATGAGCACGTAACACGCCGCGAACGCGCCGGCGGCGGCCGAATTGCTCAACATGCGGAGATAGCGCACGACGGACCCCTGCGACTGAATGGGGAAGTGCCCGCAGTATATACTGCCGCGGTGCCCGTCGACGTCTCGGCAGAGGTGATTGCGAACACGCCGTTGTCCAGCGATTACAACGTGCTGGCCCTTCGAGCGCCCGCCATCGCCGCCGCGGTGGCACCCGGTCAGTTCGTGATGGTGAAGGCATCGACGAGCCACGATCCGTTGCTCCGCCGGCCGTTCTCGGTCTTCGAGGTGCTGCGGGATCGCACCGGGGCGCCGACAGGCATCTCGCTGCTGAACAAGCGCATCGGGGCATCGACCGGCCTGCTGTACGCCGCGCAGCCGGGGCAGCGCATCGCGTGTCTGGGACCCCTCGGCCGCCCATTCACGCTCGTCGACCCGCCAGCCCAGGGATGGATGGTTGCCGGCGGCGTGGGACTCGCACCGTTCGCGGCGCTCGCGCAGGCGCTGCAGAGACACGGTGTGGCCGTGACGCTGTTCTACGGCGCCAGGCGTGCGGCGGAGCTCTTCTATCTCGACTTCTTTCGCGAGCTTGGCGTCACCCTCGTGCTGGCCACCGAAGACGGCAGCCTGGGTGAAGCCGGTCGGATCGTCGCGCCCCTCGACCGACATCTGACGGCTCTCGACCGGCAGTCGCCGGTGACGCTTTACGCCTGCGGTCCGGAAGGGATGCTCGCCGCAACCGCGAACGTCGCGATCCGACACCGGCGGCCATGTCAGGTCTCGGTCGAACGCATCATGGGGTGCGGAATGGGCGGCTGCTACAGCTGCGTCGTGCCGATGCGCGGCAACGATGGCGTCTTCCGCCACGTCCGGTCGTGTCTGGCCGGACCGGTCCTGCCAGGCGATCAGATCTTGTGGGAATAGCCGAGCGTATGGACCTTTCCGTTCGAATCGGCCCGCTGACGCTCAAGAACCCGCTCATTGCGGCCAGCGGCTGCTTCGGCTATGGCGTCGAGTACGCCGACACGATCGACCTGTCGTCGCTTGGCGGCGTGGCAGTGAAGGGCCTCTTTCTCACCGAGCGAGAGGGACATCCGGCGCCGCGAATCGTCGAGACCCCGGCCGGCATGCTCAACGCGATCGGCCTTCAGGGGATCGGCGTCCGACGGTTTGTCAGCGAGAAGCTGCCAGAGCTTCGCGCCAGGCGCGCGACGGTGATCGTCAACGTGTGCGGGACCACGCTGGACGAATATGCCGAGGTCTCGAGGATCCTGTCCGACGCCGAGGGCGTGGCCGCCATCGAGTTGAACATCTCGTGCCCGAACATCAAGGAAGGCGGGATGCAGTTCGGGTGCAGCCTCCGCGGGACGTCCGATGTCGTTGGCGCGGTCCGCAAGGTCACGAGTCTTCCCCTCATCCCCAAGCTGACGCCGAATGTGACCGACGTGGCGTCGTTCGCCCGCGCGGCCGAGGAAGCCGGAGCGGACGCCGTGTCGCTCGTCAACACGTTTCTGGCGATGGTCATCGACGTCGAGACCCGGCGCCCCAGGATCTCCAACGTCCTCGGAGGGCTGAGTGGACCCGCCATCCGGCCGATTGCCGTGCGAATGGTGTACGAGTGCCGGCAGGCTGTGACGATCCCGATCATCGGCATGGGCGGCATCGCGGACGCTCGCGACGCGGTCGAATTCATGATTGCCGGAGCCTCGGCGGTCCAGGTCGGAACCGCGAATTTCGTGGATCCGTTCATCTGGTCGAGCCTGCTCGACGGCATCCAGGATTACATGCGCCGCCATCACCTCGAGCGCATCGCCGACATCGTGGGAACGTTGGAGACGGGCCACGCCGTCGTTGAGCGGAGCGGGGCCTGACTCACGGCGGTGCGACGAGCCCTCTCACCGGGTCGGCGGACACGGCAAACGGCATGCAGCAGCTCCTGGTAGCCCTCGATGTCGACACGGCCGCGGCGGCCCTCGCCCTGGTGGACCGGCTCCGGGGCGTGGCCGGCGGGTTCAAGATCGGCAGCCGACTCTTCACGCGCGAAGGCCCCCCGGTCGTTGAAGCCGTGGCCGCCGGCGGCGATCGCGTGTTTCTGGATCTCAAGTTTCACGACATTCCGCAGACCGTCGCCGGAGCGGTTGCGGCCGCCACGCGGCTCGGCGTCTGGATGGTGAACGTTCACGCAGCGGGTGGATCGGCCATGATGCGGGCGGCGCTCGAAGCGGCGCGCGAGGAATCGGCCCGGATATCGCGGCCGACGCCGCTGGTCATCGCCGTGACGGTGCTGACGAGCCTGACCGAGCGGACGCTGACCGAAATCGGCACGGAAGGAGCCATGGACGCCCAGGTTCATCGCCTGGCCGCCCTGACGCAGGCGGCAGGCCTCGATGGCGTCGTCGCCTCGCCCCGAGAGATCGCAGTCGTCCGCGCGGCGTGCGGAAGCGACTTCACCATCGTGACACCCGGCATCAGGAACGCCGAGGATGAGAGACACGATCAGAGCCGCACCTTGAGCGCCTCCAGGGCTTTGGCCGCCGGCGCCGATTTCCTCGTCGTCGGCAGGCCGATTATCGGCGCTCCGGACCCGCGGGCCGCCGCCGAGCGGATTGCCGAGGAATGCGGCGCGGGCTCCGCCTCGTGATTTCCGTCACGCTCTATTCACGACGCGGCTGTCACCTGTGCCAGGAGATGAAGGCCGTCGTCGAGCGGGTGGGACGTTCTCTGGCGATCGAGTTTCAGGAAATCGACATTTCGACCGATCCGGCGCTCGAAGCGCGCTACGGGGTCGAAATCCCGGTGTTGCTGGTGGCCGGCAGGAAGGCGGCGAAGTACCGCGTGACGGACGCGGACCTCAGGCGGATCCTGAGGGCGCGGGCCGGTCGTGCGGAAGAGGCTGGCTAGGCAG
>Ga0209343_10004074_pt1 | contig 18129 bp, 15 predicted proteins | sample RifCSPlowO2_02_FD_184026 | JGI IMG/M metagenome (GOLD analysis project Ga0209343, IMG submission 184026) | Groundwater microbial communities from Rifle, Colorado - Rifle CSP2_plank lowO2_0.2 (SPAdes) (version 2) | ecosystem: Environmental > Aquatic > Deep subsurface > Groundwater | place... | reverse complement strand
CGAATGATACAAAAGGCATGAGAAAACCATACCTCATCCTATAAAATGTACCGATATTTATAATGCTAAATCCAAAAAGAAGCAGCATGCTTGCGAAAAATAGCATTATTATCCAAAAATCAACGCGTTTTCTAAGGTCCCAAACTGCAAACGGTAAAAATGGTAGGAAAAAATAAACTCCCATCATTTCAAATGCCGAGACCCTGCGCATGATAGTCGATTCCAGGGTAACCCCTTCCGTAAACCACATATTCGGAAAAGGCGCAAGGAATGAGATCTGAATAAGCCGTGGCAGATAAATTAAATAATCTACCGCTCTTTTAAAGGAAACGTTAGAATCGATCAAACTCATACCCCCGGTCCTTGCAGAACCAACTCTTTTAAAAACAATGGTGTTCAGATCTTCCTTTAGTTCATTCTCGATATTTTTTTTAAAGCGGCTAGCCCAATGGCCATCTACCGCGGGTTGTTGGGGTTTTTGAAGTTCCGGAGGCTCTTGGGGCTGTTGATGTTGTTGAGAATGTTTTGCAGCAAAAATAGATAATCCGAAAGGTTGCTCTCTTAAAAAGGGATGGATTAAGGTCAACGGTATCCAGACAAGCAAAACAGCGCATAAGCCCCGGAATAACGATTTAGAGGATAGGTTGATTTTCGACAGGAGCGCTATAGATAATATAATCGAAATTAAAATAGCAACGGAAAATAGCATTTTTATGCAATAAGGCCGCATCAACCAGACTAAAAATACTCCCGCAAATATAAGAATATAACCCTGCAATGAGCTAAACCATTTTCTTTCCCATTCCTGAGTGCGGGAAAGCTTGATCCATCCCAGAGCAAAACTAAATATCCCGGTAATAAACACTCCGTCTTTATGGATCTGGGTAAACCATAATGTCGCGGTAGGGTAAAACACGAACGGTAAAATTGCCAACAAACATTTCTTCCTGTCAGAAATAAAAAAAGATATTATTAAAAAAAGTAGCAGGGATGAAGTCGCGTGTAACGCCGCATTAAAAGGTATGAGCACCCAAGGTTTTGGAATAGTAAGGGCGTAAATCGCCGCGACAACACCGGCAATTGACTGCCCATTTTCCCCGGGATACAGTTCCCATGCGCCCCACCCTTGGGTCTTTATCTTATCGTAAAGTTGAACGGCGATCCGGTTAAATAAGGCGGGATCCATGTCTTTTATCAAGCCTTCCCCGTTATCCAGAGAAGGAAAAACATACGGCAGGATAACGAACTGAACAAGAAAAGCTGTGCAAACCGAATATATAAAAACAACGAGCCATATTTTAGTAAGGGATAAATTTGATATGCCTGAAAATTTATCTTTATATTTTATCAATGCCGCCCGTCCCCCAGTATTCTTTCCAGGCCTGGAACATAAGGATGTTCCACAGACAATACTGCCAATTCCGCTTACCTGAAATATGTTCAGAAAATCTATCTACTATCAGCTTGGGTTTGAAAAATCCGTCTCTCTGAAGCCTGTCTTCATTCAACAGATCACCGGCCCATTCTCTTAGCGGCCCTCGCAGCCAAGCGTCAACCGGAATCGCAAATCCCATCTTTGGCCTTTCTATTAATTTCGCCGGGACGTATTTATACAACAGTTTGCGCAGCAACCATTTGCTTTTGCCCTTACTGATTAACATTCCATTAGGCAAAGAACAGGCAAATTCAACTACTCGATAGTCCAAAAATGGCGCCCTTGCTTCAAGGCTGACTCCCATACTGGCACGATCAACTTTAACCAGTATATCATCCGGAAGATAAGTTACCAAATCAAAATACATCATCCTCCGCATAAAATCATCCAGCCTTGGCCAAACTGAACGGTCGGTAAGTGTTGTTAGCGGCTCCCTTCCCTCGATCAGCATATCGCTGGGATTGTCCCAAACGCTCACCAGGCGCATGTAAAGCGCGTCGGGATCGGGCATATCCATAACTTGAGCGATCTTATTGAACTTATCGGCAAAGGTTCCCTGAGTACCATAGCGGCTTAATGCGGAAGAAAATATTTTTGAAAACATATTCCATTGCTTTGGGGTAGGATTGCTCAAAACCTTGGCGAGAACGGCGCGCAGATGACAAGGCAACCATTTTACTTTATTCCAAATAGCGGGAGCAATAAAATAACGGTTATACCCCCCGAACAATTCATCTCCTCCGTCTCCGGAAAGACTGACTGTAACATACTGACGGGTCAAGCGGGAAACTAAAAATGTCGGGATCTGCGATGAATCGGCGAACGGCTCGTCGTAAAGAAGCGGTAACTGCGGGATAACCGCTCTTGCCTCATCGGAAGAAACGTAAAACTCCGTATGATCAGTATCAAGATGCTTCGCAACCTGTTTGGCAAAACCTGCCTCGTTAAGCCCCTCTTCCTGAAGCCCGATGGAAAATGTTTTTACGCGCATACTGCTTTGCGCCTGCATAAGCGCCACAACCAAAGAAGAATCAATGCCCCCGGATAAAAAAGCTCCGATCGGGACATCCGAAACCATCCTTAATTTTACCGCGTCTGCGAGCAGGCCATCGAGACGAGACAACGCTTCATCGGAAGTCCCGGGAAATGGCATATCTGTCCCAGCCTGTACTACATCCTTAGCGGACCAAAATGAAACGATTTCTTGATTTAGGATCCCGTGCGGCCCTAAGTCAACGACAAGTATTTTACCGGGAAAAAGTTTATGGATATTTCTATAAATGGAATGCGGTTCTGGGACGTAACTAAAACGCAGATAGAGGGCTAGCGCATCGCGATCAATTTCCGGTTTGAAATCTTCGTGCTGCCGGATAGATTTCAACTCAGAGGCAAATAGAAAAACACTGCCGGTTTGCCCGTAATAAAGAGGTTTTTTCCCCATGCGGTCTCTTGCCAGGTATAAGCGCCGTTCCAGCCGGTCAAACAACGCAAAAGCGAACATCCCGTTAAAATATTCTAAAGATTTTTTTACACCCCACCTGTCTATTGCCTCCAGCATCACTTCGGTATCGGAATGCCCCCTCCAGGCGCAATTGCCGCCTGCCTCTAATTTTTTCTTGATCTCGGGGAAATTATAAACTTCCCCGTTAAAAGAAATTATGTACCTGCCCGAAGATGATTCCATGGGCTGATGGCCTGAAGCGGAAAGATCAACTATCGACAGGCGGCGGTGGCCAAGCGAGATCCCGACATCCTGGTCTAGCCACACCCCTGAATCATCCGGACCGCGATGCGCAAGGGCGTTAGTCATGCGTAAAATATTCTTACGCATTCCGTCACTTTTTCTAACTTTTGAAAAATCAACAAAACCGGTAATCCCGCACATCACGCTTTTCCTGGTTTTCTTAAAATAACATTTATTGTCGAACCGCATTCAAACTGGTTTAAAAAATAATTTAACATCTTCTTCCCTGAATTCAGGATAAAGTTGTTTTCAGCCATGTTCCTTAAGCGCTGTTCCTGGTTAACGCAGGAGTTATTTATATTATAAGTTAATTTTTGCGGCTTTTCAGATTTTTCATTGCTTTTTTTAAGCAGCCGGGAAAATAACTCCATGCTTATATTCTTGGTCTTTATAGAATGAACCTGCATACCTGTTAAACCGCCTACGATCCTCCTGATCGCTTCAGGAGTAAAGTAATTTAAATGTTCATAATGGATCACATGCCATTTTGCTCCAAGGAACTTGCGGTCGAGTGAGTTAAAATTAGGCGTAGTAAAATAAAGTATTCCTTCGGGGCGCAGCAGTACTTCCGAACGTTTAAGAAATCCGGACGGATCGGAGACATGCTCCATGACCTCGAACATCATCAGGACATCCAGGCTCTCCGGCTTAAGCTGCTCCGAGAAAAAATCCAGTTTTTCAACCGGCAAACCGAACTTCCTGCAGATATCAACTGCCGGTTGAGAGATCTCTATCCCTCTAGCATTCCATCCGGATCGGATTGCCGCATCAATAAAATGCCCGTTCCCGCAACCCACATCCAGGATATCCCTGCCCGGGGCAGAAATTTTTTCAAAATATTTCAGCAGTTCAAAATAGCGTTTTTCGGTAAGAGGGTCATAAAGCAACTTTTTGTCCAGGCCGTTCAATTGCGAATAATAATCATAAATCCCGGCGAGATCAGTTTCATGGCCTTTAGATAAAAAAACTGATTTGCATGCCCGGCATTTTAATAGAATTAAACTGCCGCCATCCTGTGAAGCGCGCGGCTTTTTGAGGACAGGATCCACTCCCTCAGATTTGCAGACAGCGCATTTTGACATGAGTCTAATATTGTCCCCGGTAAATCCTGTTATATGCGCCCACTCCCTCTTCCAGGGAAAAGTACTTCCTTGCTGTATTCACGCAACGTTGACATATGTCCTTATCGCTGCAGAGCATCAACAACTGTCTTACAGCCGATTCTTCGGATTCCAGGCTAAAGTCGCTCAAAACAACCCCTACTCCCTCGCCCTGAAGTATCTTCTGCATGTCCCCAACACCGGAATTAGTCAAGCAGGGTACGCCGCAAGCAAGGAATTCCCCCAACTTCGTAGGAGAGGAAGCGCGTTTGGAAAAAACTGGTTTAATAAAAAATATCCCGGCATTAAATGTGTTTATATTGAAAGGCATCTGGCTGAACTCGGCGGTTTTCAAATTATAGCTTTCCGTGGGGATATTGCGCTTTTCCAACGCGCTGCGAATAAACGGATGCTCATCTTTATTAAAAATATTTAAACTAGCTCCTGGGGAAATTTTAACCAGCAGCTTAAAACAATCCGGTACCGGCTCAAAGATATACCAGCCCGTTGCGGTGCCTGCATAGCCTAAAATGAAGGTTTTTGGCCTGTTATTAAAGTTAGGCTTGAAGAGCTCCATGTTTACGCAGGTAGAAATAACTTCAATACGTGTTTTGTTTTTATTTACGTACGGAAATTTAAGCAATTCATCGACGCCAGCATGGGTAAGCGAAACGATGCAGTCGGCTCTTTGTAGATACGAGCGTTCAAGCCGTTTCGTGATCTTGTATATCAAGGAGCCTTTATCCCAGATCCCGGCATCAACCTTTTCGTCCGCCCAAAATCCGCGCATATCAAAAATAAACTTAGTCTTGAAGATATTTTTAAGGCAGAGTGCCAATAAGGCCGGGACATAACTGCGCGCATGGACGATCCCTATCCCATAGCGTATTTTCAGAAATATCCCTACCAGCAACCCTCTTGCCAAATCGTAGAAAGTCGAAATAATCAGCGGGTATTTATGGTATTTCAGGGGCACCCAGCGCAAATTTGCCCGGCCTAAGCGCTGCCTTAGGTTGTCACGAATATCTATTTTAAACCAATCCGCGGGTTTCTCGAATGAAAGCAAAGTGATCTGATGCTCCCGGGAAAGCTTCAGCAAGTATTGTAATACCTGAGACTCTCCCAGCGGTTCCAGGATGCCGTCATAACTGATATAAAGTACGTTCACTTTGCCGGCCCGTATTTGATAAGTTCGTACATTTTATCGATAAATTTATGCGGTAACGAAAAAACCGCCCATATCAAAAAAGTGGCCAAGACGCCTTTTGGCAGGCGTTCCGACCTTAGAGACTCTGCGCATTGTTTATCCCCAAGGAAAATTCTCCTGAAGTACAAAGCAACCAGGATTTCAAATAACCTTGCCTGGTTTATTTTTTTTGAAAATCCAAAAGAAGAGAAATATTTATTATAATGATGCAGGCTCCTTTTCAACACCTGCGACTCTCTGCCGGACGCTGAGCCGGTATTTTTACGGAAATACATCGTTGGATCGCTCAGATAATAACACGGCGACTTAGCGGCATATACTCTGACCCAAAAATCATAATCTTCGATGGCAAATAAATCGGCGGATTCGTTGAACCCGCCCACCTCATCGAAGATGTTTCTTTTTACGAGGACCGTAGACTGGACCACGCCATTGCGCGGAATAAACACCCTGTCCCTAAAATACCCGTTCCTGACACCTACGACTAAAGGCCGTTCGGTTTTTTTGCCATCATACATATAATATGCATTCGTGGACACCAGGGCGATATCCAGGTTATTTTTAATAACGGCGATTTGAACCTCGAGCTTTTTGGGCATCCATACGTCATCGTGATCCAAGAAAGCGATAAGTTCGCCCCTGGATAGCCCGACCGCCTTATTCCTGACCTGCGCCGGCATACCTGACTTGGGCTGATAATAATATTTGATCCTATCGTCGCGTATAGATCCTATAATTTCCCCGGTATTGTCGCTTGAACCGTCATCGACAATTATTATTTCAAAATTTGAATACGTCTGCGCGATGACCGAATCAATAGTTTCCCTTATGAATTCTCCCGGATTGCTCGCGGGGATGATAACGCTTACGAGATCGCTCATTCCTGATTTATCCGCATTATTTTAAGTCCGTCCGATAAACTCAACGGCTTAATATTTAACATCTTTTCCATTTTGTCTGTTCGATATGACGTATCCTTTGGCCTCTGCACAAATTCATTAAAAAAACCTTGTTTGACAGGGATTATGAGGCCAGTATCGAGACCGAATATTTCAGCGGCCTTTTTGACAAGACCGTAAACATTCACTCTTTCTTTGCCCGCTATATTAAAGGCCTCATATTTGCCTTCTTTTATGATACCCCAGATCGCCTCAGCGCAACTCCCGGAGAAAAGCGGATTTGAATATACATCATCGTAAGCAAAAACTTTTTCATTTTTTGATAATCTTAAAAGCGATAACGTAACGATATTAGGCCTCTCGAAACTATAATGCCATCCGTACATCAAGATCGGCCTTACTATCGCATAAGTAATTTTAGATTTTTCCAGTGCCCTCTCCCCCTCCAGCTTGGTATATCCATAATAATTAATGGGATCGGCGCGATCAGTTTCCGAATACGGCGCATTGTTACCGTCATATATTCCATTTGAAGATATATAAATAAACTTCGAACCGAACTCTTTGCAAAGAGAAATAATGGTTTTCGTTCCGTCGACATTTATCTTCCATGTTATGTCTCTATTTTTTTCAGCATAGTCTGGGCTGCCTACGCTCACAGTATGGATGACCACCGTCGGTATAAAAGCCTCAAAAAGCCGTCTATATCCGGCTTCATCTAAAATATTCAAGTTCATATATTTTATGGAACCGGTGTCTTTTATAGTATAATCCCCGAAGTACGTAGCAAGTATCTCGTCTGAGATATCGCGCTTTTCTATCATCGCTTTCCCTAAAAGCCCTGTGCCGCCCGTTATCAATATTCTATTTTTCATTGCTAGCAATCCTTGATCGCGCGGGCTCTTTTATGGAAAATAATTTTTTAACCCGAGTTAACATTAAAAATATGACCGATCGTAATCTTATCTGCAGATTATGGGAATGAGCCGATTTTTTGAAAAAAGTAATGCTTTCGTTATGATTGCCTTCGATCCCCGCGATTCTCGCTTTTATATAAAATACGACAGTTTCCGCTTGAAATCTCTGCTGGTCGTTAAGGCGCAATTTATGTTTATCAATAACAAAAAACACTCTTTCCATGTGCGCCCTTGAAAACTTGGTAATATTGCCTTCGTCACGCCAATAAGCTCCCAAAGATTCCGGGAGATAAACAAACTTTTCTGAAACCAGGCTTAAGCGCAGCCACAGATCATAATCCTCGACTGCTATCAGCCTCTTTTCTTCAGCAAACCCGCCGATTTCCCTTAAAATGATCGTCCTGACTGAGGCACAGGAATTTATCACCCCGTTTCCGTTCAACATTAAATCGACAAAGAAAGGATGCTTAAATCTCCTGCCTTTAACTTTTAGGAACGATTTCCCGCGCGGCGTATATAGATCTGCGGCATGATGGATCACATCAGTATTTTGGGTGTATTTCGCTACTTTCGCCAGCTTAGGCGGATACCACCAATCATCAGCATCTAACAAACACACCCATTCCCCTTTTGCCAAGCGCAAACCGTTGTTCCTCGGTCTCGCAGGACCTCCCCAGTTATTTTCCGAGATAAAATTTATGGGAAATTTCCCCGCGAATGAATTTACGATAGATTTCGTGTCATCCTGCGAACCATCATCGCAAATGATTACTTCAAAATCCCTGAAAGTTTGCCGCTCGATAGATAAAAGCGCTCTGCGTAATTTTTCAGCGCGGTTAAAAGTAGGTATGATTATGGAAAAGAAAGGGCTCTTATCCATTTTTATCCCCGACAACATTCACCGGACAACTATTTCTCACTTTAAAATTATCCACGCCATGCTTAGTTAAAACATCAACGATACGGGCAGCGGTCACAGGCGAATCAAATCGGGGCGATAACATATCGAAAGTATCCAAAACCGCTTCTTCATATCTTTGTTTTTTTGTTAAATCACTTTTTTCCACATAGTTTGCGATTGGGATGAGGAACCGCATCAATTTGCCTAACGCCGGTATCCTAAAGAGGATATCGGTTATGGGGAATGCTACCGGCATAATTTTCTCGACTGCTTGCAGCAACTTCTCATCTTCGATACCATGGAGCATTCCCCTTACCCAATACTTCGCGCATAATTTCGTCCATGGACGCCTAGCGTAAATAGTAAAGGCGAATTTACCTCCCGGCGAAAGCTCATCCAGCAAGCAACGTAACGCTAAGTAAGGATCCGGGGTATGCTGCAAAACTCCGATACAATATACTCCCCCAAATGAAAATTGGCGAAAAGGTAAATTAAATATATCTGCCTGGACAAAATCAATGTTCCGAAACCCGGAAAGATTGGCTCTTGCCGCGTCTACAGCGCTGCTCATGTCAAAGGCCACAAGATTACATTCTAGGCCGGCAGCTATTTCCGCAAAACGGCCGGATCCACAGCCTGAATCCAGGATCCATTCGCCCCTAGCCCACGACTTCTCCCAGCCCACCTCGTTCTCAAACCGTTTCCGGGAATAATCCCTTCCGGTAACGCTGTCGAGCTGAGTCCTGGCAAAACGATTCCATTGCAAACCGAAAGAACCTGTGTAATTATTAATATCTACAAAACGCGGGATCCCATTTCTTATAATGAACTTATTGCCTGAAGGACTGAATAAAGCGCCTTCCTCTATTTCTCCGTTCTTATAAACAACGTCTTTAAGCGTTAACGCCTCTTTAGTTTTGGGATCAACAAGGATCTCAAGGAGTTCAATATGCATCGCTGTACAGCCTTAAGTAGTTGTTCACCATCTTATCCATAGTAAACAATTCGTGAAACCGTTCTTGAGCTGCCCTTCCCATTCTGATCCGGCTCTCCTCATCGGAAAGCATCTTTAAAATAGCTCGCTCAAGCGCGGCGGAATCTTTGGGCGGCACAACGATGCCGGTCACGCCGTCTTCTATCTCTTCCGGTATACCGGCAATATCAGTACCTATAACCGGCACCCCCAAAGACATAGCTTCGATTATTACGTAAGGCAGGTCCTCGTACCCGGTAGATGGATTAAGTAAAAAGAGGCTTGACGCAACATAATCCGCGTAATCATTCCTATGGCCCATAAAGCGCACATTATTGCCGATCCCTTCCGAGGCGACCAGTTCTTTGATATCGTCAAGCACAGGGCCATCGCCGACGAGGACCAACTTCAGATCGCTAAACAACGGATTCCCCTCAATGACTTTTTTGAATGCCTGGACAGCATACCGGTGGCCCTTCCTATCTTCGAATCTCGCAACCATCGATATGTATCTGCCAAGGCACGTGTCATCTCCGACAGGCCGTTTACCCGTAGCGATCCCGCTCGGGCGGACCCCGTGGTATATCGTTATTATCTTACTTTGGTCAAACCCGCGATTTTTTACCAGGGCCAGACCGGACGCCCTTGAGCCGGTTACAATGACGCCGACGCTGCGCTTTACAAAAAAATCTATGACCTTATCCGCGAAACCCGCATCCTTAACAGCCGTACTATGGATACTCAATATGATCTTCTTTATCCCCGCGAATCTTGCGGCAACGGCTGCTGCCCGGCAACTCAGTGCCGCCGGATAACCGCCGTTATTTATGTGGATAATATCAACCTTCTTCTTATTAAATAAATAAGACAGCAATATAAGATCATAGATAAAAATAAACGGCGTAAGAAAAAGAAACAATACCGTCATAAATTTCCTCAGCATACGCATAATGAACTGATTGGATATCTTCTTGGTCAAATAGATATTCACGAAAACTACATCGAGTAATTTTATCCCGGTTAACTTCTCTTTAGGAAAAGAAGGCCTGAATGAGGCCAATCCTTCGACATATTCTTTGCTGCTCCTGAAAATTATGGAATAATCATAACCGGACACAAAATCTCTCGAACCGATAACCTCAAAAATGGGCTTCTCGCATCCTCCGAAGATAAAGCAATCCGTATAATATAATATCCGTTTCTTTTTCACTTGGTATCGATCAGCCCTTTGACCCACGAAAAAGTATCCGCTATGCCTTTTTCAATAGGTATATTGGCTTTCCAGCCGGTAAGTGATTCTATTTTTTGGCTATTTAATACGTTTGCTTTAACATCTATCGGCCTTTTTTCTGAATATGCCACAGCGGGCTTAACTCCTGTTATACGTGAGGTGATCTCGATGATCTGATTTATCGTGTATCCCTTGCCGGTCCCTACATTAAAGACGTCGTTCTTGAGGTCCATTTTCATACCCAGCACAAACGCCTCTACGGCGTCCCGCACATATATATAGTCTCTTATATTTTTGCCGTCTCCAAAAATATTTATCGGCATTCCTTTCAGCATCCTGTTGATTACGCACGGGATCAAGCCTTGTATGCCGGACGGGTTCTGCCCGGGACCATAGAGGTTAGATATCCTGTATATAAGGTAATCTACGCCGAATATTTTGTTAAAATATATAAGATACTTTTCAGTTGTTAGCTTGGTTATTCCGTACGAACAGATCGGATTGGTGGGAAACTTTTCTGAAATAGGGACGCTATCCGCATTGCCGTATACTGTCCCTCCGGAAGACGGAAATATTATTTTTTTTACTCCATTCTTGGCTGCTATCCTGAAAAGTTCGATCGAACCGACAACATTATCTTTTATGTCATTTTCCATCTCGGCCACGGAAGTGGACGGCAGCGATGAACAGGCCAGGTGAAAAAGGATTTCCTGCTTTTTCAGCACAGCCTGCATTTTTTCATGATCCCTAAAGTCGATTTGGCAGAAATTTACGCCCTTTGCCATATCGGAAAACCCATGCGATAGCAAGGGAGAAGTGTCGGCGATTGTAACGTTATATCCCGCCGATAGCAGCTCTCTTGCCAAATTCATACCCAGAAAGCCCGAGCCTCCTACTAAAACACAGTTTTTACTCACACCTTTTTCCCTTTAAGTATCATGGACTGGATTATCACTCTTTCTTTAAAACCGCTAAATAATCGGAATGTCTGCATAATATAGAATTTGTTCCTGTAAAAATACTATAGAAAAAATAGAATAGGCCGAATATTTTTATGAATAGCATCCTCTTGATCTTAAAACTTATAGTATCGTTCTCCCACTTTCCATTCAAGATATCATAAGGATGTTCGTTCGTTTCGCATATCATCCATCTGAGGGACCAGGAATTTTTGATATAGGCCGCCTCTGTTATCCTAAACCCGTGTTTTTTGGCCAGTTGTGATAGGCATTGCGGGTCTATCCAGCATGTATGCTCGGGATTCACGATAAAATTCTTATTGAAAGCGACGTAATGGAACTGCCCGCAAAAAAATGGGTTAGGCGTCGTGATAATAAGGATGCCTTCCGGCTTAAGTAGCGTTTTGCAATTGGAGAAAAATCCTTCAAAATTCGCAAGGTGTTCCAGAAGGTCTCCGGCGACGATCACGTCGAATTTTTCCGTTATATCAAGGGGGGTTGTCACATCTCCGAAAATTACATCATAGCCGCGGGAATTTATTTTCGTTATTTCTTCGGGCAGGTAATCGACACCTACTGTTTTCTTTGCGACCGCCTTGATCCTTTTGTGAAGCCAGTTTGCATCTTTAAGCGCGAACTCGGCGCTGTGTCTTATGCAGCCCAGATCAAGCACAGTCTTGTTACTGCATATATCGGAGATAAAAGATTCCCTGTTTACCGGCTTTACCCTTTTTATCATATCCGCGAGCTCGAACTTATTCATCGTAGCGGCCTAAGGCTGCCTCTATTTTGTTATCTATGTCTTTCATTGATTGCGTTAAGATCACGTACTTATCATCAATTACGCCTGATGTGCGGCCAAGGAGCCTGAAAATAACCTGTTTGGCGTATTCCTTTAATCCGGGCAATGACCAGCGGAGCTTAGCGGTTTGATGGCCGCGCCTGCCTTCAATAAATTTATTAAGACGCTCCATGGAAGATGAAATAGAGCGCCCCAGTATGAACCCGTCAAGCTCTTGCCTGCTGTTTACGCTGTTTAGCCAATGGCCGGAATTTGTGTTTTCTGACGCGATAAAACTGTTTACATTATTATATGCCTCATCGGGATCCCTATGGGCCTCTGCGTACAATTTGATGATATCCCGGGCCAATTCCATTGTCTTGATTTCGAGATCGAAAGACTTTAATAAATAATCCAGCGCCTGATTATAATCCTTTTTTAGAAAATAATATTGCCCAAGCAGCGCGTTCCTATTAGCGTTTTCCGTGACGCCGAACAAATTCTTATACCCAAGCCTGTCCGCTGCGGCGCAGAATTTTTCAAACTTAGCCAGCCTCTCCACAAAATTATTACGGCCGTCCATCGACTCCCAGTACAGTTCTCCGTTTGTCAAGTCCACATGGAACTTTTCCGGATTCGAATGCGCTTCGCAGCCTTCCGGAAAGTAGCAAAAATTCAAAGCTGGATTGATTATTATCCTCTTTCTGAATTTCTTTAATTTTTTTATAAACAGGATCTGTTCCTGAAAATCCTCGTCTTTCTCCCCGGGCAGGCCAAACATCATGTTGATGCCTATGGTCATTTTATTGCGGGCGCCGTCCGAAACCACCTTCTCGAAATCGGCATCGAGGCAAGCTGTCTTCCCTACATGTTTTAGCAGCGTTTTCGAAGGAGTCTCGAGCCCATACCCTATCAATGTGCACCCGGCTCTCTTGAGTTTTTTATAGAGCCGGCCGTCCATCTCTTTTCTTATGACGGCATTCTCAAGGTTAAATCGTATTTTTACCCTGTTGTCCATGAGAAGGTCGCAGAATGATTCCAGTTCCTTTATGTTCCCGTTGGAAATGGAATCGTGCAGCCTGAAATATTCAGTTTTTGGATAAAGCGACAGCTGGTGGACCACTTCATCAAATAACCGCTGCGCGGTCCTGTTCCTGAAGTGCGGGAAGAACTTATTTTCAGTGCAATAACAGCAGCGGTTTATGCAGCCTCTGGAAAAGTAGGTAGGGATAACGTTATGCCCCGCATAAAGATTTAAATCAAAATCCGAAAAGTCCGCAAATGGGATGCTGTCCAGCGATCTTATGAGCTCTCTTGCCCCCCCGTCTATTATATCCCGCTTAAAGCCCGAATAGGCGACACCTTTGATCGGTTTATTGTGCGACGAATTTAAAGACTCTAAATAGCATTTTAAGGACTCCTCACCTTCTCCGAACACAACGGCATCGATCTCCCCGCGTTCAAGAAGAGCTTTCCATCCTTGAGTATAATAGGCTACTTGAGGGCCTCCAAAAACTATCTTGGTATCAGGGGAATACTGCTTGAATTTCTGCGCCAATAACCTCGCCGGGATAACGGAAGACCAATGCACCGACATCCCTATGACCTTTGGCCGGAAAGATAAAACAGTATATATAAAACCGAGTATTTCGTTTGAATAGAAATCGTACATCTTATTTACATATGAGGCGCTGCCCCATGTATAATAACCGTTGGAAAGCTCCCAGGCGTCCAAATAAACCCCGCTCCTGATGCTATACAATAGGATATTCAGGTCAAAATTCTTCACCGAAAAACCGTTTTCCGTTAAATAGCTTTTTAGAAGGGCTTGCCCTAGCGACGGGTTTTGAACGGCCCATCCCGGCGGCTGGATAATTGCGATATCTAAATGTTTTCTATTATCCGTGGTCATTTATCTTTAATATAATTTTTTATGAAACTTATATCGAACGGCGTTTTTATGTAATCATTAAAAAAAGAAACATCAGTCTTGGTCTTGCGGACTAACAGCTGCGTTAATTCACCTTCATCCTTAGCGACCGGTATTCTTTTATCCCTGCCGTCAAAAGGCGGCACTAATCTGATATTCATCAGCCCGATATCATTTACGGCAGGCTCATATATTAAGTAATTAACCCCGTGATATACGGCCGCGAGAAATACGGTGGAAGTCGGGCCGATCACAAGAGTAGATTTTTTAAGGGAATTATCCAGATCTTCGTTATCCAATTTAAAAAAATCTTTATCGATAAATTTATAATACCATTTGCGGTTTTCGCAGGGATGTACTCTTAACCTGACGGATCTTATTCCGATTTTCTCAAGGACGTTCTGAATTGAATACAGGTATAATATCGAATTTCCTCTATCGCTCAGATAGGCGCCTTCGCCATCCTGGGCGGTGTCAAAGCTCACATTTGTAATAATGAGGATATTTTCAACATCAAATTTCAATTCCTTATAATGGAATTCTTTGTACGACGGATGCCCGGAAACAAGTATTTTACTCCCGGGAAAACCGGCATTTATGTAATTTTCCTTTATCTTGTCTCCCCAGACAATAAGGTAATCAGACCTGTTTTCATCGATCTTATTATATCTTCCGGGAAGGCCGTGGAGGAATATGAACGAGGGTTTCTTGATCTCCTTGAATATCTTTATAGACAGATTTTCAAAAAAGGAAGCGTCGTTCGGCACTATCAAAGCGGAGGCATTGTTGGCTATATAAAAATTTTTGAGGTGCTCCCTGAAGTCCTTTATTTTTTTAATGAACTTTTCGCTTATATGATCGGCAAAATCCCCGTTTTCCAGGATATCATTGATGGCTTTGGATTCGCGGTAAAGATTCAGATCCACGCTTACGTCCTGGCATCTGACGCTGCACCAAAAGGGCTTATAAACATTGTAGCCGATCTTCCTTAACTCATCGTTTACGGAATAATATGAATCCGAGATTATATTGTTTTCCTTTGTGAGGGGCCTATGTCTTGACAAGGCGTTATACATAAAGCTGCATTCGCTGACCGCATCATAAAACACTTTTTTCAGTAAAAGGCTGATGTTCGCCGTATTCTCTCTCGGGGCAATAAAATGGTCGCCGAAATAATAGATCTGCTTATCGAGCGCGGATTTTATGCTGTCTAAAATATCCTCGTCGATATTAAAATTTTTTCTTATATAATCTACCAGGTAAAAATTTTCCATACTATTTAGGTTTCCGGACCGTCCTTGAGGTTCTCGCGCAGCCAAGAAGGACAGCGTCGACATGCCTGCCATGGCACTCATATTGTTCTTTTCTTACGCCCTCAATAGAAAAACCGGCTTTCTGAAACGCCTTTACCGAACCCACATTGGCGGCATAGGCTCCCGCGGTAAGTTTGTGGATCTTCAACACATTGAACGCGTGATCTTTAAGCAGGCGTATCGCTTCTGTAGCGAAGCCTTTACCCCACGATGATTTTTCGCCGATAATTATCCCGATATCAGCGGAACTGTGATAACGGTTGATCTGTCCTAATTTAATATTTCCGATATATTCGCCGGAGGATTTGACTATGATGGCAAAAAACAGATTATCGCCGGAAGCATTAATGCTTCTAACATATTTTTTTAATCTCGTGACAGTCCAGTTCTCGAAACGGCTTTCCAGGTATTGATTGATTTCCGGATCATTGAGCCAGCCGCAGTATCTCTCGCCGACATCCGAGGGCCGCAATGTTTTTAAATCAATACTTTCACCGGGAATATATAAATTCATCTTATCGTCTTTCTTTATGTAAAAATCCTTATGGGAATACCTGCGCTTTTTACCTGTGACCTTACCTGCATGGGGTTTTCGTCTTTGAAACAAAAATAAGTTCCGGCGGCAATAGCATCGGCTTTCCCCTTGATAAAACCATCGACAAAGTGGCTCGCCAGGCCGCACCCGCCGGAAGCCACCACCGGGATAGAGACGGCTTCCGCTACTTTCTTTATAAGCTCGTTGTCCAGTCCCATGCGGGTTCCGTCATTATCAATCGATGTTAAGAGGATCTCGCCCGCGCCCAGCTTCTCGCCATCAACGGCCCATTTTACAAGATCCAAGCCCGTTTCTTCTTCTCCTCCCTTGATCCATATTTTATAGACTCCATCCTTATCCCGTTTTGCATCTATGGCTAAGACAACGCATTGCGAACCAAAGATACCAGCAGCCTTCCTGATCAGCCCGGGATCGCGAACTGCATATGTATTGATGCTCACCTTATCGGCTCCGTTCAATAGAAGCGCCCGGAAATCATCGATACTTTTCACGCCGCCTCCTACCGTAAGCGGCATAAATAGTTGATCGGCCACCTTATGTATGATATCCGTAAGCAAAAAATCCCTGCCATCCCTGGAGGCGTCTATGTCTAAAAATAAAATCTCGTCCACCATCTGCGCCTGGTAGATCTTTGCCTGAGAGACGGGATCGCCTATCTCAATGTGGTCGCAAAATTTAACGGACGTCACCAACGCGACCTTATTCCCATATTTACTACGCTTAAGAAGGAGTTTCGGTATGAGCCTGCGCTTGATCATATTTTATGGGTTCCATCTTAAAAAATTATCGAGTATTTTCAATCCTATATCCTGGCTCTTCTCCGGATGGAATTGGGTTCCCATAATATTATTTTTTCTTACCGCCGCCGTAAAAATCCCGGAATAATCAAAGGTAGCGTCAACGTTATCCGCGGATCCGCATTTCATATAATACGAATGGACGAAATAGACATCCGGGGACTCCGGTAATCCGCCAAATAAGGGACTATTTAAATTAAAGGCGATGTTATTCCATCCTATATGGGGGATCCTGAGCGAACTATCTTGAGGCGTAAGCCGCACGACTTCCGCATCGAACCATCCTAACCCCGGACAACCACCGTTCTCATCCCCTTTCCGGGCCATGACTTGCATGCCTAAACATATGCCTAATATCGGTTTTGCCCCTTTCATTACATTCTCGTTTAAGGCCTCTACAAAACCTTTTGAGTGAAGATTTGACATACAATCCGTAAAAGCTCCCACCCCGGGCAGCACTATTTTATCTACCCGATAAATATCTTGCGGCTGAGTACACACCGATACTTCAGCCCCTAAGATCTCCAAAGCATTTTTAACGGATAGTAAATTACCCATTCCGTAATCAATAATGCCTACCGTCATTTTCTATTCCTCGACCTCCACCTTTTAAGCAATACCTCCGCATCGCATCTTGGCATCGCGCCGTGCCTGCTCCATTTATCAAAATCCGCAGTCTTTTCTCCCTTATCTGTTTCCGACGGACTAAACTTCCAGGGAGATACCGCATGGTTCACCGCTATCTGCATAAATTCATCTTCTGTTAAACCTATATATGCCAAGAACAGGTCCAGGCTGGGCGGGCGTTTTCCTTCGTACTTTTTAACCAACTCGACCGCTTCTTCCCTTTTCAACCTGTTATTCCTGATATCGATGGAGACGAGGTGGCTTGGGCGGCTATAACCCCTCTTTATGTACTTTATATAGTCGCGCACGCCCTGCATATAGCACTCTATCTTTTCATAATTGTATCCGGGAGGCACATTTTCCACTTTATCGCCTTCCCACTCTAGTTCGCGATGAATGACCTCATATTGTTTTTTGACGTCCCAAGGGATATAAGAACCCAAACACATGGACCTGCAATTTAATTTTTGCAGCTCTTTAAGCGGCGGATACCTAAACGGGAGGAGGTCCTTCTCATCTACGGAGTTCTCCAGCCTTATCAACATATCTTCCGCGGTAATCCCAAGATTTGTAAACCTATTAAAGCGCTTTTCATCCACTTCTTCCGGCTGGTCATAGCTATAATAGGAAGTATATTCCGCCGAAGGCTCGCCCCAAATTATCAGAGGCACCTGATACCGCAAAGCTACCCACATCGGATACGCAAAAATGCCGGTATGGCAATGCCAGCAAAAATCACCTTTTTCCAGGAATGACTGC
>Ga0209343_10004073_pt1 | contig 18134 bp, 16 predicted proteins | sample RifCSPlowO2_02_FD_184026 | JGI IMG/M metagenome (GOLD analysis project Ga0209343, IMG submission 184026) | Groundwater microbial communities from Rifle, Colorado - Rifle CSP2_plank lowO2_0.2 (SPAdes) (version 2) | ecosystem: Environmental > Aquatic > Deep subsurface > Groundwater | place... | reverse complement strand
CCCCGTCAATGCAACCTGACCACAGACGGAGAAACGTGTTCCCCCGCCAGTTTGTAACCAATCTTTTCGCGGATAAAGCGGATGTTTACCAAATGGTGAGTAACCCAAACTCGGCATACATGATGGCGTCCGTGGCTGGTCAGAAACGTAAACAAGACGACATTATCATCGCCGCGTTCAACGCGACGGCTTACACCGGCAAAAACGGTACAAGTACCCAGACATTCACCGCGGCTAATCAAGTTGCTGTCACGGTTGGCCCAGGAACAGCCACAGGCCTGAATAAAGCCAAAGTGTTAAGGGCAAAAAGATTGCTCGATGCTGGAGAAGTGGATGGAGAGGATCGTTATGCTGTCATAGCTTCGGTCCAAATGGATAACCTGATGAACTTAACCGAAATTGCCAGTATCGATTTTAATTCCGTTAAGGCATTGGTCGAAGGAACTATGAATCGATGGTTAGGGTTTGAATTTATCCGATCCGAACGCCTCGGAACCAGCAGTGGCTATCGCCTATGTTACTTCTGGCAAAAAATGGCGATGTTAATCGGGATTATGCAAGACATCGAAACCCGCATTGACCCACGTCCTGACAAGAATTACCTCGAACAGGTTTACACCAGACAATACATCGGGGCAACCCGTATGGAAGAAGCACGGATTGTTGAAGTTAGTTGTTCAGAGGCATAATTTTAATTACTTAAAAAACACAAGTGGGGAATTAACAGGTAATCAAGTTTAAGGAGGAAAATATATGGTCGCTTATAAAGATACGATTGCTACAGCAGTTGATACGGGAGGGTTAAATAACTTACTGGAACATGCGAAGATTTACGCAAATGTAAAATTTAACGAAATCGATTATACAATAGCGGGGACAGAATTATCTGGCTCAACGATAGAGGTTGGAGCACCAATCCCCGCAAATGCCAGAGTATTGGGAATTGATTTACATTTCTCTGCCGCTCAAACATCATTAACTCTGAGCATCGGAGATAATGCTTCAGCAACTCGATATGGTAGTGCATTGACTGGTCCACAAACCGCTGGTGAAACTCACGTCAACGGTACAAATTACGAGACAGGAACCACGGATGGGGATACTCAAATCCTTTTAACAACCGGCGGAGCAACAATGACCGCTGGAGCATTAAAAGGACAAATTTATTACACTACAGACTAAGGCAATTGGGCGGGAGTAATCCCGCCCTTCATCTAATAAAAGGAGATCGAAAAAATGAAAAGGAATAAATTGTTTTTAGCCTTACTCCTGGCGTTGGTGATTGCCTGTCCCGCATGGGCTACGGTTGGTATTTATCGAGATGGAGTGCCATATGGACAAGCGACTGATCTCGATTTTACAGGATTTGGTACAACGGGCATTACTAATGATGGGAGTAAGTTCACATTTCCTCTAGTTCTGGCTGGGGTTGATAATAGCGGAAGTTCCAGTATCGGTAATACTGTAGACGCGATAACCGATGTGGGATACTCGCTGATTTATAAGGATTTGCCTGCATATAACACTGGGACATCTCTTCCAAATGGTATACCTGGGCAAATTTTAACCATCACAATCGGCACCGATGCTGGGGCAACGTGGTATCACATTCAGCCTGTTACTAAGACAGGATTTAATTTTTTGGAGTTTAACGATTCCAAGGATACGGCAACACTTCAGTATGTGGACAGTACAGTAGGATGGATCATTCTTAATTTGGATAGTGTTACAAGATTCTAAAAATAGGGGGACATTTTGTCCCCCTCTTTTTCTATGCAAAAATATTTATCTCATATCGTTGGATGGTTAATTGCAATCACTGCTCTTTACCCTCCAATGGATTTTGAGATAGCACCGCCGATGCAGTGGTACCCGTGGATGTTGGTGCTTGCTGGATTCCTGGGTTTTTATACACTCGTCTTGGATGTTGCCGTTGGTGTAAAGATCGTTGCGATTGGTGGATTTTTAAACTGCTTCTTCAGTTCTACCCCGTACATTTCTTTCATCTCATACATGCTTCTGATTGCGGGGTGCTACTTTTACATTTTGTGTTCCCGCGTGACGGACTACAAGCCGGTCTATAAAATTCTTCAGTGCCTTGTATTCTTCAATGCTTTTATGGTCGTCATGCAACTGGTCAAACAAGATGTTCTTTTAAACTTCGGACTTGATCATACGCTGTGTTTCGGCGTGACTGGACAGCATATGCAGACCGCTTCTTTCAGTGTCGTATTGGCCGCGGCCCTTTTCCCTTTCCAACGATTTAATATTCTCTTCGCTGGAATCATTTCCGCATTTTGTAATTCCCTCGGTGGATTCCTCTCAATTGCCTCCGGCCTTTTTATATCACTACTAAATCCCAAGAGAATAAAGATAGCGTTCATTTTTTTATACATGTCCATAATTTTAATCATTGGTTGGGGGCTATCAACTCACAAGTTCTCAAATAATCTGGATAGTAAAAATGGGAGGTTGGCTACCTGGGAAAAAAGTATTGAAATCGCAAACCAGCATTATCTTATGGGGTGGGGTATTGGATCATTCAAATATGTTTTTCCCGCGATGCAAAACAATCCGTATTCAATTAAGTGGGTCACCGCGCATAACTGCTGGATTCAATTTCTTTTTGAGACGGGAAGAATGGGATTCCTTTTGATTGCCGGATACTTCGTTTATTTATTTTATAAACTGATTAAGCTCGTGAAGAGATCAGTGTTCCGCAAAGACGCTGTTGCATGTTTGGCGGGATTAACGATGATCGCGGTGAATATGATGGTGCACTTCCCAACTCGCATGGTGGCTACTTCATTAATTTTGATTTTTTTTATTTCAGTATGTCAAAGGACGGTGAATAAAAATGGCGCGATCTAAATTAAATATCGCAAATTTAAGTTTAAGCAAACTTGGCAACGCTCAACCCATAACATCATTTCAACAAAGCGGAAGCACAGAAGCCGAAAGAGTGAATGAGGTTTACAACGATATTCTCGAAGAAGTTCTCTCGGAGCATCCCTGGTCATTTGCGCAACGCAGAGTTGCTCTCACTGTCGATGTGCCGGATGATGTTTCCCGTCATATTCAAGGGCGCGTATTTACCCCAGTATCAATCACGGGAGCCACAAAAGCGGAACCTTGCGTTATCACAGCCGTTGACCACGGGCTTGAGAATGGGGATCGAATTAAGATCGTTGGCGTTAGCGGGATGACACAACTAAACGGGAATTTCTATCGGATTCAAGGCAAGACCGTTGATACCATTGAGTTGATTGATGAAGATATTGATGACGGCGTCGTCGAGATTGACAGCTCGGCTTATACGACATACAGCTCCGGCGGCCAGATACAACTTGCCAATGATGGGGATCCACTGGCAATTACGGCGGCGACAGCCGCAAATCCTGTGGTTATTACGGCCGCCGCACACGGCCTTTCAGACGGCGACTGGATAAAGATTGTCGGCGTTGCCGGAATGACAAACCTAAACGGAAATTTTTATATCGTTGATGACGCAACAACAAACACATTTTCACTGGATGATACCGATGAGGCCAGCGTGGACGGCCTGACGTTCGGCGCGTATACATACGGCGGGATAATCCTCGTTGCGGATGAATTCCCCGCGTTGGATTCAGAAACCGACTTAGTCGTATACCAAAAACCTTCCGACTTTGTGAAGCTCATTAAGAAGAGTGAGAAGAACGCGACTATCCATATCGAAGAGAATAAAATTATTTCAGATTTTGAGGATCTAAAAATTATCTACACCTTTTTAAATGAGGATGTGACCAGTTATTCTCCTCAGTTCATTCAAGCCCTGTCGTTACGCCTAGCCGCGGAGCTGGCCTTTACAATCACCAACTCAACCGCGAAGTCAAAAGATTTGATGACTGTTTATTACGATATCGTCCTCCCTCAGGCGGTGAGTAAGGATTCTACCCAGAACACCCCGACGGAGGCCCAAGCGGAGGAATGGCTCGACGCGCCTATTCACGGGAGCGGGTATTGGCCCGCAACGACGGGGGAAACATGGCACCCGTCGTAGAGAATATGTCGATATTTCTTATTTTTTTAACCATGTTTTTTGGATGTGTCGATGCCTTCGCCTTACCAAATATTGGGGAGAAGTACAACAGCCGCACAGGGGCCAAAGATTTTTGTTTGAAAGTTTCGAATGAGGCGGGAACGGTTGTGAATGATGATTGCACCCAGCTCAAAGTCACGGCAGGGCTGACCGATGACGGAGAGTCATTCACCCTGGTTACGGGTGCACCGGTTGGCGGCGCAACTTCGATGACGACTGGACAGACGGCTATTCCAACATCCTACGCCTACGTCCGCAAGGCCATTTCCGCCGATCCACTTTACTCTCTCGGTACTTTGGCCGATGGTGTGCCTGGTCAGATGTTGACGATTCACATCACGGAAGTTTTTGGGAATGGAACATTTAGACTTACCCCGTCACGAAAGACGGGTTTTCTTTATCTGACATTTGAAGCTGTGGGGGATCGTGTGACGTTGCTTTATGTGGATGATACGGTGGGTTGGATTATCGCTCACAACAGTAGCGTGCAATTCTTTCCGATTTAAGGAACGTGGGCCCATGATTTTCTACTGATAGCCTCAGAAATTACAGAAGGATTTACTTTGTAAATTTTTGCAATTTGTCTTTGATTTAATTTTTTTTCGGAATAGAGATGTCGAATTTTCGGGATATCATTCTCAACCAATTTTGCTTGTTTATTTTTTGATCCACGGGGAGGATTCCATAGACCAGCTTTTACGGCATGACGAATGTTATCTTTACAAGTTAAATATTCAAGATTATTGACATGATTATTCAATTTTTTAGTGTCTTTATGGTTAACTTGTTTCCCCTGGGGGCACGGGCCAATAAAAGCATTGGCAACAAGAATATGGATCCGCATTATTTTTCTAACAGAATGATGATGAAGCGTAACATGAAAATATCCTTTAGTAATTTGAGGTTTAAGTATTCTATGAGCATAAAGTCCGCGATATGCTTTTTCTCTACGTACTTTTCCAAAATTCGAGACAGAATAATTTTCACAAAAAATATGAGTTGGTCTCCAAATTTCTTTCATGTTTTTATTATACCATAGGGGTGTCCCATAGGTACTAAACCTGATACATCGAGCTTGAATTTTACCTCTGGAGAGATTTCTCCCCGCGCTTTGGGCCGTTGGGACATTTCAAAGTACGCCAACGGCGCGGAGACTATTGAGAATTTTCTCGTTGCTCAAGTGGGCGGTGTTTTTTATCGGCCTGGCACCCGCTTCGTTGCAGAGACGAAGACCGCCGCGAATCGTTCCCGCCTAATTAAATTCCAATACTCCACAACGCAGAGCTACGTAATCGAGGCAGGGAATTTATATTTCCGGTATTACACGGATTCAGGGCGACTCGAAATTGCCACTGTTCCTGTTGAGTTGGTGACTGTGTTCGCGTTGGCAAATCTTCCCAAGATTCGCTACACCCAGAACGCGGACACCATGTATATCGCGACTGGCACATATAAAGTCCAAAAACATCAACGGAGTACAGCAACGCTTTTCACTATCGCTGACGCGGCTTTTATCCGCGGCCCATTCCTCGACACGAATATCACCTCAGTCACAATCACTCCCTCAGGCGATACGGGGGCCGGTATCACATTAACAGCTTCATCCGCAACCTTTCTTGCGGGACATATTGGTTCTCTCTGGCGGGTAAAGAGCGGGGTGGTCAAAATAACGGCATTCACAAGCACCACACTTGTGACTGGCACTGTGCAGGCTGAACCGGATGGCACTGCTGGTAACCTGGCCACAGGCCCCGCGGCGGTCACTGATTGGGCTGAAGGCTCTTGGAGCGGAGTCCGAGGATACCCGAAGGTTTGCACATTTCACGAAGGGCGGCTTTATTTCGCAAACACCGATCACCAGCCAGGCGGGGTATGGGGAAGTGTGCCATTCGCACCGGAGAATTTTGACGCGGGGGACGGCGATGACGCGGATGCCGTGAATGTTGAATTGGGCGCCGATGAAGTTTCCGCCGTTAGATGGCTTGTCTCAACTTCCAAAGGTCTCATTGCTGGAACAACCGCCGGAATTTTCCCAATAAGTTCAGGTTCTCAGGGCCTCGCAATCACGCCGGATAATGTCGGGACTCAATTGGCGACCTCCGAAGGCTCTGCTGATATACAGGCTAAGAAGATCGGGAATTACGTTTACTACCCATCGAATGACCTGCAAAAACTTCTAGAGGCAGGGTATCAGTTCGATGTTGACCAAATAGACGCGGAGGATGCAACGCTCCTGGCCGATCATATCCTCAATGCACCGGTGCCAACCGATATTCCCGCGCGAGGAGATAACGAAGTCGGAGGGGCTTACGATTTGGACAGCCAGCAATCCCCCAACAAAAGGCTTTGGGTTGTACGTGATGACGGACAAATCGCCGTCCTTACTCGGAATATCCGTCAAGAGGTTATGGGATGGATAAGAATCACCGGAGGCGAAACAGTTTCTTGTGATGGGAAATCCGGTATTGGGGTTTTTGAAAGCATAGCGATTTTAAAACAAGAGGGCGCGGACGATCAAATCTGGGTGCAATGCAATCGATTGATTGATGGAGTGGTAACAAGATTTATTGAATATTTCACGCCGGAGAGATTTAAGTATGAATGGGATCCCGTGCGGTTGGATTGCAGTTTAACGCTGGATGAGCCGATTGATATTGATGAAATTTTTCTTCTCGGTACAAATGTTCTCGTCATCGCCACGGCCCACGGATTATCAAATGGAGATCAGGTTCGCCTGGATAACATCGTCGGTACTCACCAACTAAACGGCAGAAAATTCACGATCAAGGAAGCGTCAACCAACTATTTCAAATTAGATGCTGAGGTCACGTAATGGCGATTTCTTATCAAACTGGTGGGCTAAGTAGGGAATTAAATGGGACAACCTTAACGGTTTCCGCTCCTCCAGATTCAGGTTCAAATCGTGTGTTTATCGTAACGGTATGCGCTTTTAATTCAGCATCAACACCGCCCGATATTGTTTCAGTTGTTAGGGATTCAAAAAGCTTCACTGAAATCACAGCGTTGAGACAATCATGGAGCGGAAGTTATTTATTCGGATACTCCAAAGTATGGGTTTTTTATTTATTCGGAGCGGATATTACCGACGGGATTAAAAATATTGTTGTTACTTTTGATGGTACTTTTGGGATGGGTTTTGTTACCTGGCAACAACTCAATGGGGCATACCAGGGAGCGCCGGAACATTACGTTTTCGCTAAAGTACGAAATGATTTTGGCCCATTAACCGATCAAATTGTAGATACCCAGCTTGGTGGGTATCTTGTAGGGGTTGGATCTTCAGTTGAGAGGACAGCGTCCGGTCAATATTATGCCACGTTTGAAAACTTCGAAGGGAATTTAGGAGAGGCGGGAGGTGGTTCAACTGCGTCAACTTTTGAAGATCAAAGCAATTGGATGAATTTCAAACTTCTAGGCGGTTTATCCGTCGGAGGCGTCGATGATGTTGGGTTTGGCTGGGAAAACCAACAGCAAGGAAACCCAATAGAAGCGGATGTTTTTTTTGTACTTGTTGAGGTTAATGACACGGCATGGACGCCTGCCGTAGCCGGTATCAGCAGCGTCGGGATGTGCCCCTACGTCTCCGCCGGACAAGTGAGGGAGATGATCAACAACGTGACAGGACTCGATCACCTGGAAGACGAAGAAGTGTCCGTCCAGGCCGACGGGATACCGGAGAACTCACAGACATATACCGTCTCAGGCGGTACGTTGGATAATAACCTTCCAGGTAAAGCCGCGGTTATTCATATTGGTCTTCCATATCAAGGGAAACTTAAACTTCTTAAAGCGTCAGACGGGAATCCAGCTGGTTCCGGCCAGATGAAAAAACGAAGAATCTTTGATTGCGGGTTTAGGGTATTTCGAAGTCTTGTTTTTGATATTGGTCTCGACGAAGATAATCTTCAGCCGGTTATTCTTGGTGATCCCATCCTTCCTCTTCGCACCGGAGATTTGAAGAAACTTCCAAAAACAAAATGGGATGAAGCGGCACAGCTTTTGATTGAAGTTAATCTTCCCGTCCCAGTGTTCATTCTGGCAATTATTACGCAAAGTGAGGTAGAGAATCTTTGATTACTATCGAATTCAAGTTTGCAATTGAAGAGATTGTGAGAATAAAAGAATTGAATTGTCAGGGACGAGTTGTCAGCCTTTTTGTTGGACGAAGAGGAATTGAATATCAGGTGCGATACGTTTCTCCCAGTGAATACAAAGAAGTTTATTTTTACGAAGAGGATTTAGAAAAGAGGCAAGACCTTTGAGTGCGGGAATATCAAATAGCGCGAATGCGGCGGGATTGCTTGGGTCTTTAGGCGGGATAGTCTCCGGCGTGGGCGGAATAATTTCTTCGAAACAACAGGAGCAACAGGGAAACTACAATGCCACGCTCTACGAACAACAGGCGCAGGCCACGCGCACAAGTCAGTCTCTTCTGGAAACACAGAAGAGGCGCATAATCAAATCGCAACTGAGTAGTCAAGTTGCCCAGGCCGCGAAAAGCGGGTTCAGATATACCGGAAGCCCGATTGATATTGCCTTGGATTCTCTGGCGAACGCGGAGTTGGATATTAAAATCGATCGCTATAATAGTTCTATTCAGGCACAGGGTTACGAAAGTCAAGCATCGATGACCCGATGGGAAGCAAAACAAAATGCCGCAGCTACTCAAGTTAAGGCAGGGCAAGCTTTTTTATCCACAGCGGCTAATTTGTTTCAAAGCCAAAAAGAAATAGGATTAGGTGGATCAAAAAAATAATTTTATTAGGAGAAATATGCCATTTAAAAAGGGACATCAAATTAACAAACTAAGACATATCCAAGACATTAGGTTGAGATTTTTTTCAATGATTAAAGAATCGTCAAAAGGATGTTGGTTTTGGATAGGAACAAAAGATCAAAATGGATACGGGAAAATGATTTTTGACCATCGATCGTTTTATGCCCACAGGTTGTCTTATGTGATCCATAAGGGCAAAATCCCTGAAGGATTTGAGATACATCATACCTGCAAAAATACTTCCTGCGTAAGACCTGAACATCTTAGAGCTTTAACAAAAGGAGAGCATGTTCTTTTAGGAAATACCATTACCGCCATCAATGCACGTAAAATTTATTGCCCAAGGGGGCATGTTTACGATGGATCAACTTATATGAATGGAAAATTCAGACAACGTTTTTGTAAAACATGCCGTAATCAAATGCTTAAAAGAATGAGAATTAAAAAGACAGGAGCACTCCAATTCCACAATTGCCAAGGATTAGTCCTTCCCTTAATAGGTTAAGTACTGATTCACCAAACGCGCCGCAACGCCGCCCTGGCGTCTTCGGAGAAGCTCTTTCATCTCTTGGGGATACCGCACAGGGTATAGGAGACATGTTTAAAAAAGCAAATCTCGTTGCCGAAAAGACCAAGGCTCAGAATCAACTTGAAGCATCGATGCTTGATATTCGCACGCGCGCGGAGAACGACACGGATATTTCAGAGAAGCGCAGGATGGAATACGACGGGGAAATTGGGAAGGCGATGGGAGAAGCATCGAAGCATATCACCATCCCAGAAGAGCGCGGCTTATTCGGGTTAGAGCAGACAAGTAAAGCGGACATCACCAAGGCTTACGTCAACAACACCTTTATGAAAAAGACCGTGGCTTCCGGCAAAGCTGAACTGGACGTCTATCTCCATAACAAAAAAAATGAATTCATCCAGGCCAAGACATTTAACGAGAAGAAAACAGCAATGCTTGAACGTGATGCCAAAATTAAAGAAATGTCAGACGCGGGGTTTCTTGATCCAGCGGAAGCCACAAATTTGAGAGCAAAACAGGACGAAGACTGGTCGTTGAGTCAGGTGGAATATGACATCAACACTAACCCTGAACTAGCAAAGTCAATGTTGGAAGATAAAGAATATGACGGAGTCACTGAAGAAGACAGAGTCGAATATTTAAAAGACGCGGAAGAAGCAATCGAACGCAGAGACGTTGAGGCCAGAAAGAACGCGAAATTTGAGGACGACAAAAAACAAAATGCCCTGATTAATAAACAGATCGACGGACAACTTGGCATTCAGGACGTGCTTGATTATCGTGATGGAGGAGGGGATCCTAAATTTGCTCAAAGCGTGATTGATTCTTTAAAATCCGGCAAGGCCGTTGCCGCTGAAACACAACTGACCACATACGAAGGCATCATCCAAAATATTTTAGACCGTAGTAAAACGGCAACTGAGATTCGCACTGATATTTTCAACAAACTGGCTATCGGTGAATTGAGTGAATCAAACGCGAGGCATCTTCTTTTCGTTGAGACCGGCGGATTGACCAGTCCTAACTTCACCAGCATTGAAGAGGATTTTCTTAAAGAAGAAAAAAAGAAGAGTTCCCCTGCTTCAAAACCAAAGCAAAACTTTTTCGGTACAGCCTGGAATATGATTAAAAATGCAACCCCACTTGGGGCCGTTATGACAATGGGGAAAGTGATTGATGAGTCGAAAAAATCACAGGCCCAGGGGCCTCAGATTCTTGACATTACAGAGCAAGAGATTCGAAAGCAAAGGCTTTTAGATCATCCTGAAATCTCGGGTTTCCCTGTGAAGGGAAGAATTATGCAAGATCGTTTTGGGAATAGGGCAATGGTTTTCCCTGACGGATCCATCGAGGATGTTCCGGCAACCGGCGCGGCCAAAAAAGAACCAGGGAAAGAATCAAAGCCTTCTCAGGGTAAAGAGAAAAAGCCGGAAGAAAAGAAAGCGGAAAAATAATGCCATTCGAATTACAAACAGCACATCCAATCCAAGAGGATGAAGAACAGGGCCAGAAGATTGATACCGGCTTTGATCTCTCTTCCTCGCGTGAAATATCCCCTGAAGAATCTCCGGCGCCTTTAGATAACACTGAAAAAGCGATGGAGATATTCAAGTCCACCGTTCGTGCATTCGAAACTGTTCCCGTGGCCGCAGGGAAAGGTATGTTTTTCGCTGGGAAAGAGCTTGAGCGTCACGCAAAAACAACCGTAGCTACTCCAACACCGCTTGGAGTCCTTCATTTGTCAATCAAGGGAACAAAAATAGGGAATAGGATTGATGACTTTATGGGCCGCTTTGGATCCGATCTGGCCGCATGGGGCAAGAATACCAGCGATTTTTATTCAGAATCCGCATCTAAAGGCTGGGAGGCCCCGAATCCAGCCGTAGCTATGGGCTGGCGTTATCCATTTCTTAAAATAGGAACCCTGGCCATCGAGAGCGCACCAATGACCGCCATAGCCTTTGGAGTGACAGCCTTGACCAAGAATCCCGCGGCTGGTGCCGCTGTGATGTTTCCAGCCGCCGCCGGTGACATGTATATGGATGCTTTGAATAACGGCGTTGAACCGGAAAAAGCGGCAAATTTGGCCGTCACAACAGGCATTTCTCAAGTTGCGTTAGAGCGGATTCCTTTGGCCGGATGGATGAAGGGCGGCAGTCTACTCAAGAGAGTGATAAAAACTTCAATTCAGGAAGGTTTGATTGAAGAAGGTAGTCAACAAATCCTTGACAACTCACTACGGGTAATCGGGTGGAAAGATTCACGGCCCATCATTGACCGGTTGACCGATGGATTGGCCGAGAGCATAGCGGCTGGTATGGTGACAGGCGGGGCATTGGGATCTTTCCAGCCTCCAAGCTTTGAAGACATCCGTTTTGACATTCATCAGAACGTCATTAAAGACGGCTTGAAACAAGGATTGAACGAAGACCAGATTTCAGAAACTCTGAGCGCGATGGATGACATGATTTTCAAAGTGGGAGAACCGCCTGGGATTAAACCGGAAGAGAAGGTTTCACGTGAAGAGCCAATTGAAACCGCTTTAAAAATGACGCCGGAAGAATTAAGGAAAAAATTTGAAGCAGAGGCCCCTGAGTATCAAGACATTCCGGATCCAGTATTGAGATCGGCCTTGCATAAATCAGAGTCCTTAAAATCGTATATCCCAGCCTTGGAGTATGCGAAAAGAAGCGGCAATATCGAAAGGGTTAAAATATTTGAGGAGCACATTGCCGCCCTGCAATTAACAGGCGAAGAATCATTGGTTATGGTCAATTATTCTGAAGGGCAGAAAACGGAACCGCCGAAAACAGCTTTTGAGCAGGAAGATAAAGTTCAACCAGATATGCCGCAGGAAGGAATTCCAGAATTTACGGGGAATGATTCTGGAAAGTATCCAGCAGATGAATACGGAAAACAGATTGCAGGGGATGAGGTGAAAATTAAGGAACTGGAAGATCATGTTATCCAAATGGCGGAAGCAAAGACTGATGCAATGAATAAAATGAATGAGGCACCTGCTGGGTCACCCGAAGAAAAAATATTTGGACAAAAAATAGCCGATCTCGCAGTTCAAACGAATCTTACGAATGATGCGTTACGGGTAGCAAAAGGAACGCTTCGTGCTGGAGATATTGGAACCGAAGCCAAAATCCTGAAGAAGATGGAAGGGCAGGAACCTCTGGCTTCCGGCGGCCCATCCGGCGGAAAAATCGGCCAGACTCCCAAACAAATCCCCCCTACAACCGCAACCGGAAAAATGGCCTTTGAAGAATCTGAACCGTGGAGAGTGAATCTAGGGAAAGATATTGAAGGACTCTTTGAACGTGAGATCGGGCCGAAACTTCAAGTCACCAAACGATTTAAAAAATGGCTTGGGGCGTATTATTCATGGCTTGGACCAAGCGGAACGATCAGAACTATTTCCTTGGCGAACGAGACAACGCTTTTCCACGAAACAGGGCATTTCCTTGATGACGCTTTGGGAGGCTTTGAAATATCACGTCAGAAGGCTGTCAGGGCTGAATTCAAGGCCGTTTCAATGTTCATCCGTCCTTGGGATCCATCAACCGCTTCAAAGTCATTTAAAGCTTACCGCAACAGCAAGGTTGAACTCTTCGCCGATTATGTGGCCGCCTACGGTCTTAATCCCGACAAGGCCCGTGAACTGGCCCCGAACTTCACGGCTAAAGTTGATGAGCTGATGACAAAGGACAATGAGTGGTCTTACGTTATTTCAAAACTGAGAGAGTTTGAAGAGTTGATGAAGCCGATGAAGGAATACGTGAACGCATTGAGGAAGATTCCAGAATTTAACTTATCAATTCAAGAATGGGCTGAAAAAGGAAATCTCCTCCAACAACTTTGGAGATCGCAAATCGGAGATAAAATTTGGAAGGCTTTCAGTGACGGGTTAGAGAATACCGGTAATAAATTAAAGCTTAAATCTTTCTTCGAACGCGGCGGTCTCAACCAGTCAATATTTGAGGTTCTTCGTCAGAGAAGGAAATTAATTTCAGGTCAACAGGAACGCTTGAAAGAAAACCTCATCACCCCAATATCAAAATTGGGGGAAGAGGATCAACAATTTATCGCAGAGAGTTTACAGCGCTTCAAAGTACTTCCTTCAGAATCTGAGTTGAATCGATTGACCGAAGAGGCCAGAAAAGAATTAGCCCTTTGGGGAAACGAGGCCCGTAAACTCGGATTGTTGGGCGATGGAATTTTCTGGAATAATATCGGCCAGTACTTTCCATTTTTTTACGAAACAAAGGAATTTGAGAAAAATAAACGCAAATTCGGATACTTCCCCTCAAAGGCGATTCGCGCTAACTTTTCAGCCCTAAAACACAAAATGACTGACGAGGAGTTTGGACGGAAGGTGCTTGAATCAATGTGGGGAACCTGGCCAAAACAAAAAGCAAAGATTAATGCCGTCCCTAAAGCGGAACTTGAGAACATTGGGCGTAACGCGCGGGAAGAACTCGGTCTTATCAAGACGGCGGCCTATCCTCTCCAAAAACGGCTTTTCCAAATGATTGAAATGACGTATACCGTCAAGGCTTTTAATCAAATTGCCAGAATGCCTGGAATTGTAGGTTCTAAAAACACTCCAGGATTTGAAAAAATGCCGGAAGGTAAAAAGTACGGCGACTTGAGCGGCCAGTATGTTCCCGAGAGCTTAGTGAGGGAAGTCTCGAAATGGTCGAATGTCGTAAGCGATCTGGGTAAGGTGTGGATGGCGACAAACCGAATCTGGAAGGGATTCAAGGTTGCCTGGAATCCGGCGGCTTCTGTCCGCAACTCTGTCACAAACTCGATCATGGAATGGATGGCGGACGTTCCGGTGCATGACCTCAAACTACAAATGAAGGCCATTACGGCTTTCAGAACGAAAAACGATACTTACAAGCTACTCCGAGATCATGGCCTTTATCACAACACCTATTCTGAACAGGAAATCTTGGCTCTAGCCTTTCAGGTCAAAGAGAATCCAGAAAATATCCAAGAAGGCGTTACCTTATGGGCGCAGAAGTTATACGGAGCGTTGGAAACTCCCGCCAAGTTTTACGGAGCGGTCGAGGATATACACAAAACAATCATGGCCCAGTATGTCCTAGACCAGGGCGGGACACCGGAGCAGGCCGTCAAATTCGCCGACAAGTGGCTCTTTGATTATTCCCAAACATCCGAAGCCGTTGGATATGCCCGTCAATTTCTTTTTCCATTCGCTACATGGTCGGCAAAGGTTCTCCCTCGGATGTTTGAGGTTGCCATACGTAAGCCGGAGAAGATCGCTTTGATTGTGGCTATGGCATACATCTTTAGCGGCCTTTCTCGTGCGATGCTTGGGGTAAAAGACGACGAAGAAGAAGAAGTTAAACCGGAATACCTCAAGGGCAAGTTGACCTTACTGATGCCAATCAGAGACCAGAATGAAGATTTAAACTGGATGGACTTGACCTATTTCCTCCCCTGGGGAAGTTGGCTACCGGTGAACAAGGGCAACATCGCCCCGCCCTCAGCCTTCACAATGGGAAATCCATTGATGAGCTTCTATAACGCCTATGTCCTGAACTATGATCCTTTTGTGGGAGAGATTGCGCCGGATTATCTGACGGAAGATGATAAACAGTCGGCCAGAAATGCTTACCTGCTGAAAAGTTTGGGGCCTAATATTTTGACAATGACACCCACAAAACTTTTAAATTCTGGGAAACCGGATAAGTACAGGCGGGAACAAGACCTGTCAAAGATCATCGCGGGGGATATTTTGGGGATGAGATTAACCGCCGATACCTCCGCTTACCAGAAGCAGATTATCGGTGCAAAACGCCGGATGTTTTCAGAGGGGCGCAGTAAAATCATCCAGCAATTACGGCGGGGAGAAATCAAGGAAGAACAGGCAAAAGAAAAAATTGAAAAATTATTCAAAGAAAAATTCCCACAGAAAGAAGGTGAATAAAAATGAATCCAGTAAAAACCGATTATGCTTCACAGAATCTTGCCACAGGATCGCTCACTCACACCTTTACCGTCGATGTTGAGAGTCTTCTTTTATACCAAATCTATTTGCATTTTTCCGGCAATGTTTCTCAAGCTGTTTTGATCGTGGTTAAAAGTATTGTTGATACGACGAATCGCGTTTATGAATTAGCCTCCAGTACATTAAGCTCGGCAGATGATTATGTCTATGAGCCGTCTCAACCCAAGTTGTTAAGGAAGGGCGATATTATTGTCATCACCTGCGCCAATTCTGGAACGCCAGCCATCACCGCTTATTCAGAAATCAGAATGACCGAGAAGGAATATTAAAGGAGAACTAATCACATGGCAGAACTCGAAGAGATCGAAAAACAAAAGAAAAAATTACAAGGCGACATCACGGACATGGCGTCATACCAGGTGTCGTTGAGTAAAGACATCGAAAGGATAAAACCAATCCTCGAAGGCCTTACTGACCAGAGAAATCATCTGCTCCGAGAAATCAACGATCTGGAAGTTGGGATTGAGAAGCGGAAGGCGGAGCGTGACGAATCCCTGAATCAGAGGGATGTTCAAATCACAAAGAAAGAAACTCAGCTCAACGTGCTCTCCGAAGAACTGCATAATATGGCGGGGGCGCAGATTGCCCGTCAGCAAGCAATGGATTTTCAGACAGAACAAAACAGCATTATCTCCAGAGATAACGCCGCCTTGAAAGATGAACTTAACGCGCTGGAAAAACAATTAAGGGATAAGGAGAAAGTGCTTGATTTGGTTAGAGATGAGATTCGCAAAGAACGGGAAGAGACAAGCGGATTATTAATTGAGGCCCGAGACGCCCGCTTCCTTTTAGATCAAGAGATTAAAACTCAAAAGCAAATTGCTTTAAAGAATCAAGCGGAAGCCGAACGGTTGAGACAGAAAGAAAAGAATCTGATCGAGGATGAAGCGCATGTTAAACAAAGAGACAGGAAGTTAGATCAGGTGGCGGGGAACCTTGACCGTCTTACCGAAGAGCATAATGTGCGGGTAAAGAAAGCTGAAGAGCAGGAAAGAATCAACGGGCTTACTCTCCAGAGGATTGAAGACGAAAGTAAAATATTGGAGCACGGGTGGGCAAAAATTAATAAGTTGAACAGAGATCGACAACTTAACGCTGATATCGAGGCGATGAAAAAAGGTTAAGTATGCTTCCAGGCTTGACGATGAATTATTTGGAGTATCCCTTTATGGTGGACATTGAATTCTTTCGCCAATTTTCTGGAAGAGTAAATTTTTGGGATATATTTCTTTCTGATTTCAAGAACTTGGCGCTCTGTCAACTTAGATGCTTTGTTACAAGAGCCTTTCATCCCAATCTTAAGATTTATTCTATAGGCATGAAGCATGTTTTCTGACCTTGTTACATATTCTAAATTTGACAAACGATTATCGAAAGGAATTCCATTCCTATGATTAATCTCCTTTCCCTTGGGACGAGGCCCCAAAAAAGTAAAGGCAACCAGATTATGAACTTTGGTTATTTTCTTCACTCCTTTTTTATAAATACTAATTTGTGGTCGTTTTCGATCTCTTCCCCCAAGAAGTTGTTTAATAATTCTTCCTGCCTTACAAATTCCACAACCAGATTTATCTCTTCTGATTCGTCCCATATCCGAAACAGAATAACAATCTTCATAACCAATAACAGGTTTCCAAATCTCAGTCATATAAGGATAAGTATGCCATGAAAAAGATTGCCATAGCCATATTATTTTTAATGTCTATCGTCGGAAACTGTTTTGGACAAGCCTGCGATGTTTCTGTGGATGGAAAAAGTTATTGTGATTTTTGGGTTGTAAATTATGGGAATATTTCGCCTCCGCCATCTGTAAGCAATTTTGGAGAAGCCCGTGTATATTTTGATTTAAATGATACGGAATTAAAATGTTCTTTTGATGGAGGGGCTTATCAAAGTTGTGGCGGTGGAGGAGGCACTTGGGGATCGATCACCGGAACGCTTTCCGCTCAGACTGATTTACAGACCGCTATCAACAACGCTTCGGCGTTTAGTGGATGGACTGACGGCGGGACGAATGTCTACGTTACGACTTCGACGGATAACGTGGGGATTGGGACGACGGAGCCAGGAGGGAAGTTTGTTGTTTCCAGTACTCAAGCGACGAATCTTTTGACGATTGAGGATAACGGGCCAGGGGATACGACGCCATTTATTGTGGATTCGGCGGGCAATGTTGGGATTAGTACGCTGGGAACCAATGGCCCATTAACGTTTGCCAACGGGGAATACATTACAAATTCAACCAATGGGTCTATCATTATGACGCCAGTTGGAAATCCGGTTAATAATAATTCTCTCAATATTGACCTGGGTTCGAGTTGGCAATACGGAGTTACTTTTAGCGTAACGGGGAACGGAACATTGACCAGATGGACGACACCTTTCCTGCATGGTGACGATGCTTCTACTTTTTGGGGAGGTCAATCTGATCTTTATATGAGATTTGATACTGGGGCTAACGATGGGTTATTCCTCAATTTGAAAAATGAGAGTTATACCGGACGACAAGGAAGCGGGTATTTTGCTATAGGGGATGCAAATTCATCTCCTGACAATAATATTAATACCTATGCTTTTTGGCCTACTTTAGCGTTGACAGGCAACTCAACTTGGGCGAATCGAATGCAGATGTGGCATGACACATACAACGGATATATTGAGCCTGTTACTGGCGGAGTTA
>Ga0209343_10004071_pt1 | contig 18138 bp, 21 predicted proteins | sample RifCSPlowO2_02_FD_184026 | JGI IMG/M metagenome (GOLD analysis project Ga0209343, IMG submission 184026) | Groundwater microbial communities from Rifle, Colorado - Rifle CSP2_plank lowO2_0.2 (SPAdes) (version 2) | ecosystem: Environmental > Aquatic > Deep subsurface > Groundwater | place... | reverse complement strand
AATAATTGCGCTATTACTTGCAGCAATAAATCAAACCTTCTCATTACTTGATCCACAAATATTCAGACTTTTAATAGATAACTATGCTACAAAAGCAACAGAAATTCCAAGAGACATTTTTATTAAAGGTATTGTTCTTTTGCTTCTGGGATCAGTTTCCATCGCTTTAATATCCAGGATTGCAAAAAATTTTCAGGATTATTATGCAAATGTGATAACTCAAAAAGTTGGAACCTCTATGTATTCCGATAGTGTAGCCCATACTCTCTCACTTCCATATAACATTTTCGAAGATCAAAGTTCTGGCCAGATTCTTCAAAAACTGCAGAAAGCTCGAACAGATACGCAACTTGCTCTTCAAAGTTTTATTAATGTAATATTTCTCTCAGTAGTAGGTATAGTATTTGTAATAATCTATGCATTTACAGTTCATTGGCTTATCGGTTTATCATACTTCTTGTTAATACCAATTATGGGTATATTTACATTTTCAATTAGTAAAAAAATTAAGGGAGCACAAAAGAGTATTGTAACTGAATCAGCAAGTTTGGCAGGTAGCACAACAGAAACATTAAGGAATGTTGAATTAGTAAAAAGTCTTGGTTTGGAAAATCAGGAAATTAATCGCCTAAATAATGTTAATGAAAAAATTTTAAATCTGGAGTTAAATAAAGTTAAACTAATCAGAAAAATGAGTTTTTTTCAAGGTACATTAGTAAATGCAATGCGATCTTTATTGCTATTATTAATGCTCTATCTAATCTTCCAAAACAAAATTACACTTGGAGAATTCTTTAGTCTTTTTGTTTACTCCTTTTTTATATTCACACCTATTCAGGAGTTTGGAAATATTGCTTCACAATATCAACAAGCCAAAGCCAGTAATGAGCAACTAGAAGAAATATTGAAAATTAAGCCTCAAAAAAAACCAAGTAATCCCAAGGATATAGGATCTCTAAAGAAAATTATCTTTAAAGACCTATCTTTTAAATATGATTCGGGAGACATTCCATCTGTCCAGCATATTAATCTGGAGATACATGAAGGTGAAACAGTTGCCTTTGTAGGCCTATCAGGTAGCGGAAAAACAACCCTAGTAAAATTAATCTTAGGCTTATATCAACCTACCTTGGGAAAACTTCAATTCAATGATCGAGATTCAAAAGATATTGATTTCGACAAGTTTAGAAATAAGATTGGTTTAGTTTCCCAAGAAACTCAATTATTTTCTGGAACAATTAAGGAAAATTTACTTTTTGTAAAACCAACTGCCTCAGATAAGGATTGCTTAAGAGCTCTTGAACAAGCAGCTGTTCTTTCCCTTACTCAAAGAAATAATTCAGGATTGAACACAAAAATTGGGGAAGGTGGTATTAAAATATCCGGTGGTGAAAGACAAAGATTAGCAATTGCCAGAGCTCTTTTGAGAAATCCAGAGCTAATTATATTTGATGAAGCAACAAGTAATTTAGATTCATTAACCGAGAAATCAATTACAAATACTATTAATAATATAATAAATTCCAACTCAAGTATAATCACAATTCTTGTCGCCCACAGATTAAGTACTATAACTCATGCCAATAAAATCTTTGTATTTGAGCAAGGTAAAATAATAGAAGAAGGCAATCATAAATCTTTATTAAATAAAAAAGGTCTTTATGCAGCAATGTGGAGAGAGCAAAGTTCTACTGAAGATAAGATTTTTAAATAAAATTCATCAGTTAGGTTTTTAAACCTATCTTTCATGTCCTATATTATGAAGGATCCAGATAAACTAAAGCAGGAAATTATACTTACTATTAAGAAATTTAATTTACCCAATTATAAAGACTTAGATATAGAATTTGAAATATCTAATATTGAGCATGATGGTCACATACTAAGAGCTATAAGAAGGAAGATTGTTGAAAAGCTTGAATTTTTCTGCAAGATAATTGAAAATGTTATTTTCCCTGATGCTTCATCATTTGCTTCATTTCAGGAAAGTAAATCTTTTGATGAATCAGAAAGAGCCGACTTAGTTAAATTATATAAAAAGTTAATGATTTACGATAGAATTTCACTAAGCTTAGAAATAGAAAATGATGATAAAAAAAGTGTAAAGTTAATTAATGAACTATTTTCTGAATGGAAAAACATCAAACCTCAGTTATTAACCTTAGTTAAAACAATGACAGATTCATGGAACAAGGATGATGAAGCTTTAGAAGAGCGATATTTCGGATAGAAAGTAATAAAAGTTAGTTCATATTCTAATAATTAAGAGGTGTATGAATGAAATCAGAAATACTTGTATTTTTATTTGTCTTAATTCTTACTGTAAATTTTTCTTTTGCAGCGACAACTGATTCAAGTCAGGCAAGTTGCGAAGACTCAGATCATGGTATTGACTATATAGTAAAAGGTAGCTTAAATTATAAGTTAAATATTTATTCAGATACCTGTGAAAATAATTACATTATCAAGGAATATTATTGTTCAAAATCAGGCCCTATTTTCCAATTTTATAAATGCTCTGGAAGTTGCGTAAATGGGGCATGTTCTACCCAAGCAATAAATATTAAAAAATCCCCAGTAAATACTCCCCCTCAAAAACAAGAAGTTACTCCTAATAATTGTGCTGATTCAGATAATGGTATTAACATTTATAGCCAAGGCTCAGCCGAACTGAAAAATAATAATAATCAAATTAATTCAAAGGCAGATTTCTGCGCTTCAGATCAAACTCTTTATGAACAGTACTGTAAATATTCTACTTCAACTAAAACATGGACAATAGAACAATTAAACTATAAGTGCAGCTCAGGGTGCACTAATGGTAGGTGTCTCCAACCAAGTAACATTCAAAAAGCACCTATTTCAGAATCACAAAAAATCAATCCACAAAAAAATAATTTTTTTACTAACCTTTTCGGATTTTTCAGTATTTCTGGAAGGGCTGTTCAACAAACACAAAAAAATACTTCTGTACCAAGTGCTCTTATTTTATTAGCTATAATAGTAATTGCCCTAATATATTTAAGAAAGATCTATGATGAACCTCAACCAAGAAATCAAAGCAAAAGACTTTTAAATAATAGAAAAAAATAAAATTTATGAATAAAAGAGGTCAATTCTATATTATAATGGCAGTCATTATCGCTCTGGCAATTTATTCGCTTTATCTACCACAAAATAAAATTCAAACAGTTACTTTATTTGAAGACTTTAAGGATGTGGCAATTAACTTCCAAAGTGAGGCTCCAAAAGTGATTAATTATGCTCTTAATATTCAAGATGATCCAAAAGATTACATCGAACCATTTTCCCGCGATTTTCTAAAACAAGCACGCGAAACCAATCCAAATGTTCACTTAGCATTAGTTTATAGTGATGGTCAAAGAATCTATGTTAAGAATTTTTTTGATGAAGCAACAATAGCTTATTCGGGATGCGATGTAGTTGCAGATCCAGATTGTAATAAATATACAACAATCTTTGGAGAAGATCAATCCACAGTAAATTCAATAACACTAAACGTTTCAGGTAAAAATTTTGAACATGATGTTCCTGTTAAGATAAGAAACTTTGGCGAAGAATTTTCCTCTACTATAATTCCAAATCCTCCTGCTAATTTTATAGTCTTAGACATTGGAGGAGTTTTCCATAATTTTGATTTATCAGGAGCAGGCCCAAGACTCGAATTTATAATGGAGCTTGAAAATAATCCTCAAGATTACATAGAAGTAATTCAGCGAAACACAAATCCCTATCAAGTAAGGTTTTAAAAATGAAAAAAGCAATATCAGTCTTATTATCTTGGGTATTAATAGTCGGATTTGCAGTAGCAATGTCAGCCATTATTTTTGGCTGGGCAATTCCATTTGTTGAAAAAATAGTTAAAAATTTAGATAGGTCAGAATCTCCTGAAATTTACTGCGACAATACAGCATTGAAATTAAATGATTTTGGAATTTGTAGGGTTAATGATGAAAAATTAAAGATTCAATTACTTAATTCAGGTTCATATAATATAAAAAGGCTAACAATTGCCAGAGAAACATCTGCGAACTCATTACAATCTTGTTTTAGATATAATTTGGAGGATACAGTTAATCCTAACGGTCCACCTGAGCCAGGAAAAATTATGAACCTTGAATTAGCTATGAAAGCTGCCTTTGAAGATGCAGAAGGAAATAGTATTGATTGTCCATCTACTGATCTTGGGGGACCTATCTTAGGACCTTGTACATTAGCTCAACCAGATGATTGTGTAACATTAATAGAAGTAACTCCTTGGATTAATGTTGAAGGAAAAGATATAGCCTGTCCAAATTCAAGATTAACCATAAAGAATATAAATATGCTAAACTTCCAGTGTAGTTAATAGAGGTGATAAATAATTGATAAATAAAAAAGGTATAAGTCCTTTAATCGCAACAATACTTCTTATTGCACTTGTAATTGCTATAGCTCTTATTGTCTGGTTTTGGTATGCAGAATTCCTAAAACAGGAAATAGAAAAGGGTGGTCAGAAAGCTATTGCAGAGGGTGAATGTACTTTAGCTGCAGAATTTAGTGTTTCAAGTGCAGAATGTTTTGTAGATAATAGCGATCCCGATCCCAGTAAATGGAAATATAATGTTCTAATTAATATAAGAAATGAAGGTAAAATAGATATTGAAGACTTTAGAGTCCGAATTTATGGTGATACTGGAAGTCAAGCTGTTCTGGCAAGTAAAGGATTACTAGAAACTCACTCAGAACAAACTAGTATTAGATATGATAGAACTGAAGTGGGAATACCTAATAAATTAGAAATTATGCCTGTTATCACAACTGATGGAATTACAAAAACTTGTACTAATAAGGCAGTAGAAGTCCAACCAACTGGTTGTACCTGAAATGAAAAAAGGAGTCTCTTCACTTCTTGTTACTGTTCTTTTAGTTGGATTTACAATAGCACTAGGATATATTTTCTTTGCCTGGATCTCTGAATTATTTAAAGAAGATAAATCTACATCTAATTGTGAAGCAGAGCTCCTTAAGTTATGTCAACAAAATTCCTTAGAAATTCTAAATGTTAAGGTAAATGACACTGGAGCAATAAATATATCTATACAAAATACAGGCAGATATGAAGTCAAATCATTAAGAACCTTAACCTATCTGGAAGATGATACCATTTATGCAGGAATTATAAATTTTTCAAGGCCCTTACTTCCATGGCTTCCTGTGAACTTTACTCTTAATTATGTAAATGCAGGATCTAATTATAAAAGTCTGGAAGTATTAAGCATATTAAGTGCTGCTTTTGCAGAAGAGACTTGTGAAACAATTTGTTATAATAAGGCAACATATAGTTTTACTACTTAGTAGAAACCTTTAAATATTAGCTTTTCAAAATATTTATTATATGAAAGGAGGTGCAATAGGTGATAAATAAAAAAGGTATAAGTCCTTTAATCGCTACTGTTCTTTTAATTGGTTTCACAATTGTTTTAGCTGCTTTAGTTATAAGATGGGGTTCTGAGCTTGTTACTGGTTTAACAAAAGAGGAACAATGTAATAATGAAGGCCTAATTGAATGTACTAGCAATGTTGATTTAATTATAAATACCGCTGATCTCGATAGCACATCAAATCCTCAAAATGTTGATCTAAGTTTAACAAGCAACGGAAAAAAAGATATCACAGAAGGTTGGATTGTTAGAATTCATAAAGATTCAGGAGAAGTTATTGCTGAAAATTTAGCAGGAATAATAGCCGGGCAACCAGGTGCAAATCAATTACTAAAGTATTCTACAGTTGGTTTTGAAGTGGCAGAAGATCCTGTGGGTGATCCCTGGGGAATTATTCGTGCAGATGCGACCGCAATCCCACCTATACCTCTAGGTACAGATTTCGATGATTGTGATGATAAATTCTGTGGAATCTCAGTAATACCAAAAATAAAGCATACTACAGATAAAGGAGATTCTTGTATAATAACATGCGGTCAATCAGAAAAAAGAAAAACCTTTGATTCTATAACTTAATTTCTTTTCTTATTTTAAATATTAACAGTAGAAACCTTTAAATATTAGCTTTTCAAAATATTTATTATATGAAAGGAGGTGCAATAGGTGTTAAGTAAAAAAGGTATAAGTCCTTTAATCGCTACTGTTCTTTTAATTGGTTTCACAATTGTTTTAGCTGCTTTAGTTATAAGATGGGGTTCTGAATTATTTTCTAGTCAGATTAAAACTCAAACTTGTGATAATGAAGCAACAATAATTTGTACAAGTGATGTTGATTTAGGGATATCAACAGTTGTTTTTGATAATATCCCTGATACAGGTGATGAAAAACTTCAAATTGGGTTAGTAAGTAATGGAAAACAAAATATTGACAAAGGGTTCATAGTACGAATTCATAAGATTGATGGAACTGTTATTGCTGCAGAATCTACAGGTATTTTAAATCAATATGAAACATTAACCCTTCAAGTTGATCCGACAGATTTCGAACCTGATCTATTGCTTGCAGACGCACAAGATGCAAAAGACAATTGCCCAACAGATAAATTCTGCGGAATTTCAGTAATACCAAAAATAAAGCATACTACAGATAAAGGAGATTCATGTGATGTTACTTGTGGACAATCTGAGAAAAGATCAGCAATTACATCAATAGTACTTACCTAATTATTTTTTCTTTTTAATATGAAAAAAGGAGACGTATGGATATCAGCCGTATTATATATGGCTCTTGGAATTATCATCTTAGTAATAGTTCTTTCTGTTGGAATTCCAATTGTCAACAAAATCAGAGACAAAAACATAGCAATCAATACAAAAGAATTAATGCTAGACTTAGATAGAAATATTAGAACTGTTTATAGCGAAGGCCCAGGTTCCAGAAGACCTGTAAAACTTCAAATTACTAAAGGCACTTTTTCCATAGATGAAGCTGCCAACACAATAACCTGGCAATTCACAACCAAAGTTTTGTTATCCCAGCCAGATATAGAAGTTCAGGAAGGTAGCTTAACCATACTAACAAGAAAAGCTGCTCAAGAAAAAGAATACATAACCAGTTACAAACTAGACTATGATACTATCCTAACATTGCAATCAACAGCAGGAACTAATTTCTTATCAGGAAAAACTAACTTAATAATCACAAATCAAGGTAATAATGTAATTCTAATTGATGTGTACTAGATACCGAAAAATATATAAGGAAAGCTACTCAAATTTAATTTGACAAAATGCCAAAAAATGAGGTGGTAGTAAAGGAAGAATTAGAAGACTTTAAAATAGATTTAAAACCTAAAATTCCTCAATTTCCAGATGTTGATCTAACTCAAGTTAATTTAAAATATCCTTTAATTGCGCCTTATGCTTTTGCTCATCTATTCTGGGATTTCAACAATAAAGAATTAGTTTATTTTGTAGAAGAACCAGGCCTAAACCTAGAAGAGATAAGAGTTCTTGATCTTCTTGAAGATGGCATAAAACAATTAGTAAATATAAGCTTTTTAGCTGTAAAAGATGGAGATACAGTAATCAAATATCTTGAAAAAAATATTCGAGTTCTATTAAGAGAATTAAAAATAGAAATCTCAAATAATTCATACCAAAAAATTATGTATTTCATATACAGAGATTTTGTAGGTCTTGGAAAAATAGAACCTTTTCTTTGTGATTACTTTATAGAAGACATAGAATGCAATGGAGTTAATTTTCCAATTTACATTATTCATAGGAAATATAGGAATTTAAGAACAAATATAATTTATGACAATGCAGACAGACTAGCAACTTTTGTTGAAAGATTAGCACAGAAATGTGGTCATTATATTTCATATGCTACTCCCTTATTAGATGGATCGCTTCCTGACGGGTCTAGGGTAAATGCTACATTCACAGAAGACATAACTTCAAGAGGGCCAAGTTTTACAATCAGGAAATTTACACAAAAACCATGGCCACCAACCAAACTTGTACAATTAAGTACATTAAATCCTCAAATGCTCGCATATCTTTGGCTTCTTGTAGAATATGAAACAAATATCATGGTTATTGGAGGCACAGCTTCCGGTAAGACCACATTGCTAAATGCCTTAGCATATTTTATACCACCTCAAGCGAGAGTTGTATCTATTGAAGATACAAGAGAATTAAATCTTCAGCATAGTAATTGGCTTCCATCTGTTGCCAGAGAAGGTGTAGGCCTTACGAATCTTGTAGGCCAAAAATATGGTGATGTAACTTTATTTGATTTACTCAAAGAAAGTTTCAGACAAAATCCAGATTATGTGATTGTAGGAGAAGTTAGAGGTAAAGAAGCCTATGTTTTATTCCAGGGTATGTCTTCAGGTCACCCATCATTTGGAACAATGCACGCTAATTCAGTAGATACAATGCTAAGAAGATTAGAAACTCCTCCAATAAACCTGAGTCCATCGCTAGTTGAAATTCTAGATATAGTTATTGTCATGACTCAAACAAAGATTAAGGGTACACAAGTAAGAAGAGTCAGAGAGATAAATGAAATTATTAGCGTCAAGGAAGGCAGTAATGCACAAATTCACACTCCTTTCAAATGGGATCCAATCAATGATAAATTTACATTTAGTAAGCAAAGTTATGTTTTCAGCAAGATAAACTTACATCAAGGGATTAGCCAAACCGAATTACTTAAGGAAATGGAAGTCAGAACAAAACTAATAACAGTATTATTCAATAAAGGGATATTTGATTTTTTAGAGTTCAGGAATATTGTCAACGAATATTATAAGGATCCAAAGGCAGTATTGAAAAGATACAATATTATTTAATATGTCAATTGATACAATAAAACAAAATGCAGAAATTCTAAATGAGGCTATAATAAAATTCAATTCTTTCAAACTAGAACTAGATTCATTGCAGAAGAATAAACAAACTACAAAAGACAAATCCACAAAGAAAGTTATTGATGAACAAATTATGAAAACACAATCAAAGCTAAGTGAATTAACAAATTACATTATTAAAATTCAGATGAATATTCAAAAACTAATTGATGAGGAGTTATCGGGAAATGCAGTACAACATACTTGAAGAGTCAAAGAGAATATTGGAGTATGCCAATAAATTATCAAGTTCTGAAACATATTACAGAAATATAATTTCTAATGTTCAAGCATTAAAGAACAGATTCAAACTAAACCAAATAGATGAAAGAACCTTCAAAAATACTATGAACAGCTTATTACAAGGACAAAATTACAACGTCTTAATACAATCCCTTCAGGAATACAAAACAAATGTGTTAAATAATCTACGGCAAACTAATGCCAATCTTTTCGAGGTAATTGAAAGAGACTTAAAGCAAACTTCACCTACCGAAGTGAAAAATATAAAGGCAATTATGAGTTCAACAAGAAAAGATCATATTTCCGAAGTGGAAGTTAGAAGATTCAAAGAATATTTGAGAAAAAAAGAACTAGGTGCCAAGAAAATAAATTTGGATTACTCTATATATAGTTCTAATCCTTATGCTCGCACATCAAACCAATTTGCAGATAAATTAAGTTATTATTTAATAAATAAATATCCAGAAATTTTCAAACCACTTTTTGAATCTGTTAGGATGGCTGACATAAAACTTATTTCTTCTACATACTTAAGTATTCTAATTTTTACAACAATAATTAGTTTTCCTATTTTAACCCTAATTTTTTTTTTAATTACACTTAAATTAGCAACTGCATTTGCTCTTGGATTCCTAGGTATGATTGCAACTGCTTTCACAATCTACGTTTATCCATTAAGTGTAATAAGCTCAAGAAAAAGAAAGATTAAAGCTGATTTAGTATTTGCAACTGTACATATGGCAGCAATTTCTGGATCGGGAGTACATCCAACAAAAATCTTTAAGCTACTATTAGAATCAGCTGAATATAAATATCTTGAATCAGAACTCAAGAAAATACTTAATCACATTAACTTATTTGGTTATAGTCTGTCTACTGCTTTGAGAAATGTTGCCTCGCAAACTCCATCATATGAATTAAAAGAGCTCCTAAATGGTATGGTAGCAACTATAGAAACAGGTGGAGAATTAAAAAAATACCTTCAAGATAAAGCAGATGATTCACTTAATCAGTATAAACTAGACCAAAAAAAGAGATTAGCAGTCTTGAACACATTTTCCGATATTTATACTGGGATATTAGTAGCAGCTCCATTATTATTCCTTGTAACATTAGCTATCTTAGATAAAATTTCACCTGCCATAGGAGGCATTCCAATCACAACAATAGCAGCAGTAGGAACTTTTATAGGAATTCCAATTGTTAATATTGGATTCATTTTGATAATAAATGTAACACAGCCAGAAATATGAGAATAGATTTTAAATTAAAACATATAATAGGATTATCGCTGGGAATAGTTATTATTTTATTAGATTTCATATTATTCCGTGGCACTAGATTGTTTCAACCTGCTTTAGGTATTGGTGTTTTTGTATCAATATTTATGTTATGGTTAGATATAATTACAGAAAATAAAAGACAAGCTGAGATTGAATTTAAATTCTTAGAATTTGTTAGAGCTTTAGTAGAAACAATAAAATCTGGAATCCCTATTCCAAAGGCAATCCTCCATATAGGTAACGCTGATTACGGTGCATTATCTCCCTATGTTAGAAAGCTAGCTAACCAGGTAGAATGGGGGATGCCATTAAGAGAAGCACTTGAAACTTTCGCAAGAGATACAAATAATAGAGTTATAATAAGGTCTATATCCATAGTCATGGAAGCAGAAAGGAGTGGTGGTAATATTAGTGAAGTTCTATCAGCTGTCACAATGTCTATACTCCAAATAAAGAAAATAAAAGATGAGAGAAAATCTAATACATATTCTCAAATGGTCCAAGGTTATTTCATATTCTTTGTTTTTATAATTATTATGTTAGTTCTTCAAATATATTTAATGCCTCAATTAGCTGACATTAGCGGTACAATTGCCATAGGTGTAACAGGAGGTTTTGAAGCTTACCTCGAAGGAGATGAAGTAACAACACAAGGAGGTATTGATTTTGATAGCCTATTCTTATCTCTAACCATGATTCAAGGATTTTTTGCAGGCATTATGATAGGTAAGTTCGCCGAAGGTGAACTTAAAAGAGGACTTAAGCATTCCTTAATAGTTATGATAATCAGTTATTTAATTATTACGACTGTCAGAGGAATTTAGATGAAAAAGGGTGTCTCTTATATTGATATATCTGTTAGTGCAGGCATTTTTATCTTATACTTATTATTTATTTTTGTGACATTAAGACCAGGTATCAAAGAAGACATTAAAGGTGAATATCTTATCCAAATTCTCCAGCGCGCTTTGTATAATAATATAACTATGGAAGTAGAAAAATATCCATTATTTATTTATTATGATCCTGGCTATGATCTTGGTGGACCTCTAGGTATTGCGACAGAAGGGATAATTGTAATGGACAACTTCCCATTTACATGGCGTTATACAGATTATTTACTTGAAGAAAACACAACCAGAATTAATGACACAATATTAAGTACTGATGAAGGAATTAGTTTTAATATTAAACCTATGCCAGGTAATCCAGATAAATATACTCTAACTATGCGTGTACAAGATTTAATACCTTCTCTTTCTACACCAAATACCTTTTGGATAATTCACTCTAGCAGTTTTAACCTTACACCAGATGATGGTGTAGATTTTGGTGATCCTCCAGATACAGAAACACCTAGAATTCTCACTCCAGACCATTATTTCTATCAATTTGGTGTCAGGGAATCTCTATTTGGTATAAATTTAGAAGCAGCTAATAATCTGATAAAGGATACAACAAAACTAAAGAAAGATTTTAATTTTCCAGATAGAAGAAACTTTGATATAATAATATATAAAGGAGACGATGGCTCTATTTTATATAGATATTTACAAAACCCATTTGACGAAACCGAGAAAAGTATTTTTGTACTTCAGTGGAGCGACTCACTCATTCAAAGTGATGGAACAACAGTTCCAATAATAGTTAACTTACGAGCATGGTAAACGCAAAAGCATATATAAGGACCTTTGAAGCTTTGGCCGCAATAATTCTTGTACTATTAGTAACAATCTATGTAATTAAACAACAAACTACTGGGCCTTTAAAAATCCCTTCTGACATTGCTTTATTTCAAGCCACTGCCATAAAACAAATTACTGAAGTAGAAGACAATAGGGCTTGTATTTTTGAGTGGCCAGATGGTGGAGAAGTAGTCCCTCCAAATTGTATAAATTTAGATAAATTTAAGCCTGAAACTTTAGATTACACTATTTCAATCTGTAAGGCTCCCTGCTCAAACCCGCCTCTTGTTCCATTAGCAAATCAAAAATTAGTATATGCAAAATCCTTTATACTAGCTGCTAATTTAACTCACTATGAACCAAAAGTTGTACGATTATACATTTGGCGAAAAATTTAAATAAGAGTAGATTAATGTATGCATATACATGAAAAAGAGATTAAACCCTAAATCTTCAAGTAAAATTAGAAATCTAGAAAATATTGCTTCAGTACTTCTTATTATTGGATTAACAGGAATAATTTCTTCCTTGGAGACACCAAGTGTAACTGGGAATGTAATTAAAAATAGTTCATCAAATACAGCATTTAGCCTAGGATCCATGTTTATTGTATTAGCCTTAATAATTACTGTCTATATGATATTCAAACCAAAAACAGGATAGCCGCTTAATGATAAAAATTCTAAAAATATTTCCATTATTTTTGTTTTACATTATAATTACATTTTTAATTACTAGCTGCAATAAAACTCCAGATAATTCTGATATATCTATTGAAAATAATAATTTCCAAAAAGGGATCACCCTAACACCAAAGAGTTTTGATCCAAATGATTTCAAAAATTTCTTTGAAGAAGCAAAGCAAACAGGTAGTATAATAACATGGTCTGGCGATTGGATTGAATTAAGTAATACAAATAATGGAGGTCCAACAGTTCTAACTGAACTTTCTAAACAATATAATTTCATCCCTTTAGTTATTGCTCAGTTTTTCACGCAATCCACTGGAAAATTACTAAGACCATTAGATGAATCAACAAAGCAAACCTATAAAAACAGTGTTGTTGCTTTTGCAGAGAAATATAAACCAAAATACTTGGGATTAGGTATTGAAGTAAATATATTATATGAAAAGGCTCCAAATAACTTTGAAAACTTTGTGTCTTTTTATAATGAAGTCTACAACGCTATAAAGGTAGTTTCTCCAGACACAAAAGTCTTTACTATATTTCAATTAGAAAAAATAAAGGGATTAAATGGAGGATTATTTGGGGGTTCTAACGATCCGAGTAAATCAGAGTGGGATTTAATTAATAAATTCAAAATGGACCTAATTGCATTTACGTCTTATCCTAATTTAATCTATAAAACACCATCAGAGATTCCTTCTAATTACTACACTGAAATTAATAATTATGTAAATAAACCTATTGTTTTTACAGAAATAGGTTGGCACACATCTCAAAGTCCAGTAGGTTGGGAATCAACTGAAGAAGAACAAACAGAATTTATAAAGGCATTTTTTGAACTTACAAAAGATATTAATAAAGAATTTGTAGTCTATAGTTTTATGTTTGATCAAAATACAATTGAACCATTTCATACCATGGGATTGTATAATAATGATGGATCTCCAAAATTAGCCTTAGATTACTGGTCTAAAATTTGATAATAAATTTCGATAAGAAACATTTATAAATTATCTCAAGTTTTTTAATTCTATGTTCAAAACTTTAACTGAAAGACCACCAATAAATAAAATAAATGATTTTGTATGGGAAATCCCCCAATCATATAAAGAGGGAATGCAAGTTCCGGCTAGAATTTACGCTAGCAAAAAATTACTTGATGAAATGGACTTAGGAGTTTTTGATCAAGTAACAAATGTAGCTTGCCTTCCAGGAATTCAAAAATATGCATATTGTATGGCAGATGGTCATCAAGGTTATGGTTTTCCTATTGGCGGGGTAGCAGCATTTGATGCAGAAACAGGAGTTATTAGTCCTGGGGGTGTCGGATTTGATATAAATTGTGGCATGAAACTATGCACAACAAATTTAACCTTCAAAGACATACAACCAAAAATAAAAGAGATAGTAGACCACTTATTCAAAACAGTTCCAAGCGGAGTTGGAAGTAAAGGTTTTATGAATGTGAATAAAAATCAATTTAAAGATATAATGCAAGACGGTGTTAAATGGGCAGTAGATAATGGTTATGGATGGACTCAAGATATTGGAAGATGCGAAGCCCAAGGAAAAATAGAATGGGCGGATACTTCAAAAGTATCAGACAAAGCAATTTCTAGAGGAATAAATCAATTAGGCACATTAGGCAGCGGAAATCACTATTTAGAAATTCAAGTGGCCCATCCAGATAATATTTTTGACAAGAATAATGCAGTGAAACTTGGAATAAAGGAACCGGAACAAGTGGTAATCATGTTTCACTGCGGTTCAAGAGGATTTGGACATCAAATTGCTACAGAATATTTAAGGCTATTCTTAGATAATATGAAAAAAAACAATTTAAAAGTCCTTGACAATGAATTAGCTTGTGCTCCATTTACAAGCAAAGAAGGCCAAGATTATTATAAAGCTATGGCATGTGCTGCCAATATGGCTTTTGCAAATAGACAAGTTATTCTACACAGAATTAGAGAAGGTTTTAGTAAAATTTTTAATGATACTCCAGAAAACTTAGGCCTTGAATCAATTTGGGATAATTGCCATAATATTGCAAGAAGAGAAAAATACAAAATTGATGGTAAAATGAAATGGGTTATTACACATAGGAAAGGTGCAACTAAGTCATTTGGTCCTAATCATGAAGAGCTTCCTAATGAATTCAAAGACATTGGGTCTCCAATAATTCTTGGAGGAAGCATGCAAACAGGTTCATATTTATTAGTTGGCACTAAAAAAGCAGAAGAAGAAACATTTTCAAGCACAGCACACGGAAGTGGAAGGGTAATGTCAAGAACAAAGGCAAAATCTCAGTTTAGAGGAGAAAAACTTCAAAAAGAAATGTGGGATAAAGGAATTTACGTTAGAGCAATGTCAATGTCAGGGTTAGCGGAAGAAGCAGGCCTTGCATATAAAAACATAAGTGAAGTTGTTGATTCGATTCACAAAACAGGAATCTCAAATAAAGTAGTAGGATTGGTTCCAATAGCAAACATTAAAGGTTAAGATGGAAGATAAAAATTCTAAAAAAATAGAAGGCACTTATTTTGATATAGACATTGATAAACCAAAAGAGGTAGAAGCTGAAAGAGGTCCATGGGTCATGGATCCAAATGGCTATTTTCTAATAAGGATAGACTACAAAAACCAAAAATTAGAAGTTGCATTTTGTAATTCAGATAACAAGATGCTTAAAATAGTAAAAGGCGATCATCCACTTCCAATATATTATACAATTGACAGACTAAAATTAATTTCTAGAATAGATCACGCATGTTATATAGGAACAGAACTACAAAAAGCATTCATTGCCATGAAATTAAATCTGAAATATGTTCAAGATGAAGAACTAGATTTTAACTTAAAGAATGACTCATAAATTCATTGAAGATTTTGCAACAGCAGATATTGCTTTTGAAGCTTCTGGGGAAGACCTAGATGAATTATTTAAAAGTTCTGCAGAGGCATTGTTCGAAATTCTTGCTAATCCTAAAAAAGTTAATAAATCAATAGTTAAAAAGATTAGTTTATCAAATAAAAACATTGAGAATTTACTATATGATTTTTTATCAGAAATTCTTTATATAAAAGATAATGATTTTATGATATTTAACTCGTGCAATGTAAAAATTACAGAATTAGATGAAATTTACCAACTCAAGGTAACGCTTCATGGAGAGAAAATCAATCCTAAAAAACATGAACTTCATAGTGATGCAAAAGCAATTACACTACATCAGTTTAGTATTGAAAAAACAAAAAACGGATATAACTCATTTGTGATTGTGGATATATAAACCTTTTATATTTATTTCAATAGCTACTATCACTTTTCTGTTATTTTACTAAAGAACCTTTCCACTTCTATTCCAGGATTGTTAGTAATTATATATTTAAGATCTTCAGGTATTAAATTTCTATAATAAGGAAGTGCAAATCTTTCTTCCATAAATACAACGACACCTTTATCAGTTTCGCTTCTTATGCATCTCCCTGCATTTTGAATACACTTGATCATTGCAGGAAATAAATATCCATATTCGGTTCCTTTTCCAAATTTTTTATCATAATAATTTACCAATTGCTTAGTTTCCAAATCAGGCTTCCCTAAGGGCAGCCCAACTATTATTACACACTTGAGTAAATTACCAGGTAAATCAATACCTTCACCAAAAGAACCGCTACTAACTGCCATTAATGCTGCACCTTCAAAATATGATAATTTAAACTCATTAAGTAAATCAACTCTTTCCTCATTGCTTGTATTTGGCTTTTCAAAATATAACTTCTTACTAACTCTAATAAAGTAGCTAACTTTATCCAAGAGCTCATAACTGGGAAAAAACACAATAGAATTTCCAGGAACACTACTTATAATTTGACTGCATTTTTCAGCAATTCTCTGATACATTAATTCAGATCTTTTAGTATATTTTGTTGTAACACTATTTACAATAATATTAAGTCTATTTGATTCTGGAAACGGATTTTTAAATTCTTTAATTGTGGCATCTTTAATTGATAAAAGATCTTTATACATCGTTGTTGGCTTTAATGTACCAGACATGAATATGCATGAAGAAGCCTTCTCAAAAATAGGTTCCATTACAATGCTCGGATCTAAACATCTGTAACTTATAATTGTATATTGTTTTTGGTTTGATAAATAACCCCGCTTCATCATTCTAACAAATCCTTCATCCTGATTAATCCAAGTCTTAAGGAAATTTGATACACTTCCAATAAAACTTCTCCTTTGTTTTTCTCTAACAATCTCGCTATAATAATCCAAATCATTCATCAATTGATAATAGTCAATCTTTTTGGTTATTCTGCTAAACAAATCCTCTTTGGTAATTAATACTTCATCAGTATCTAGTAGGAGCTTCTCATTAGCAATTTCTACATAAATTTTTTTTAGATGTTCTAGAAATTCCAATAATTCAAGAATATTATATCTCTCAGCTTCTTTTATAGCATGTTCAATAGTTAAACTTGATAAATTTTCACTAAGTAAATCTCGGCATCTGTCTGGTAAATTATGACTTTCATCAAATATTATAATTGATCTTTCAAGAGTTTTATTTATTTTAAAAAATAAACTTTCCCGTATAGAAGGGTTAAGGACATGATAGTAATCTGCAATTATCACATTTGCTTTTTTAGCTAAATCACATGCAATTTCAAAACCGCAAAAATTTCTGTTTTTTGATAAATTAACAACTTCTTCAACATGAATTGGATTAATATTTTCAATTTCTTGCAACAAATCACTCCTAGAACTAGTTAATTTTTTGCTTTTGCTATTATTATAAAAATTGCATAAATTTTTCTCAACAACATCATTGCAATAATCATAAAACTCCCTGTTACTCAAATCAGAAATACCTTCTACAGAACACATATTTTTCTTACCAATCAAATCTACTACTAAGAAATTTTCTTTATGCACATCTTTAATTTCTTTTAAAGTTTGGACCACAATTTTATGTTGAGTATGTCTACTCGTAAGAAAAAACAAGGTTAAATCATTTTCCAATATAAACTTCAAACTTGGCGCTAGCACAGATACAGTTTTACCAATACCTGTTGGTGCATGTACCATCAAATTTCCTTTTCTTTCTATTGCATTAATTACTTCACCAATAAATAAATCCTGACCCTCTCTAAACTTTGAGTATGGAAATAAAATCTTTACCTCTGACATTTTCAATGATCATATCACTTTATTTTTAAACCTTGTGAAAGTCAACTGAAATATTTTCACTTAAACATAGTTATAATTATATTTAATAGTCTAATATTTTAAGTAATCCAAACCTATCTAGCAATGAGGAAATTGTATGGAGAAAATTTAAGATGTAGACAATGAGCAATTT